>Ga0123340_1004513_pt1 | contig 13216 bp, 13 predicted proteins | sample SirMexnodulemix_FD_89961 | JGI IMG/M metagenome (GOLD analysis project Ga0123340, IMG submission 89961) | Root nodule microbial communities of legume samples collected from Mexico - Siratro Mexico nodule mix | ecosystem: Host-associated > Plants > Roots > Nodule | place: Mexico: Nepantla... | reverse complement strand
ATATTAAGTATTCAAAATTTTTATATTTTTTAATTAAATTTTTGTATTTTGTTATTAACCAAGTTAAGTGATTGTTATCTTGCATGGTGATTCTTTTGTGTTTCAATATTAAAAATCACATAATTAAATTTTAAGTTATATATAAATTCAGATAATTTTTAATTAAATTTATATTAATACCTTTTGTTTTTTATTAAATGTTTATATTTTTAATTAAATTTCTATTAAAAAATATTTTTTATTAAATATCTAAAATCTTTATACTTTTCAATTGAATTCTTAATATTAACTCAGGCAATATAATCATTTAATCTTTTTTAATTATTTTACCGAATTATATTGTTTTTGTACATGATTAATTTGATTTTTGTTTTAGTATTTTAAAAAATAAAACAATATCATGTTTTATAAAACTAATTAGAATTTTAGAAACTAATTTTATTATTATTATTAAAGTTGATGTTACAAAATCATACTATAGTCACATCACTTCACCTCTTACAATAGAATAAGATTGTAGAAAGTCAATAAAAAACATAATGATTTTAGACATTCATAAACATTTATTACCAACCAGTTAAAAATATCTTGAAAATTTAAAAGTTAATTATGTTTAATTATATTATTTTTTTCAGCTCGAAATAAATAAACAATGATTGATACAGTACAAGATAACTACTACCTCACATCCCAAAAAAATTTAAACATAATAAAAAAATTACAATAACATTCTTAATACTTGGATTGTATTCGTTTTATAAAATATTAAATCCCTATTATATTTCATCAGCATCCTTAGTGATCATAAACTAAAAATATTTTCCAACATTTATATTCCCCATTAACCAAGTGCTTACTTAACTAACTACTGGTGTATAAGGGTTTAATGTTTGCACAATTTCACGCGGACCCTGTGTAGATGTTGTGACAAACTTTCTTGTTTTGGTAAAACTTGAGAAAATACACAAGATTTATAGGAAATAAACCACCAATTTTAGTCCTTTTTCTTTTGGAAGTGGGTGAAACTACAATTTTAGTTTATTGACTAAATCAAACTCCTTTTATAAGGTCAAATAATTTCGTTCACTCGTTCAACATATCTAAAATTTGTACTTCCTCATATTAAGTTAATCATAACATGATGCTCCCTGGTTACCTAATCTTGCAACCTTCTCCCTAATTAAAGGTTAGCATAAATTTGACATGGAAGTTAACCCACGTAGTCATAGTCATCATATACACAGAAAACGTGGCACAACATAATTAGACAACAACATCAGATAACAAGTCACCAACAACCACTCCGTCCAAAACAAAGTTCTTTGTCAACTTCAATACCAAACCTCCCAATGTTTATTCAATGATGTTGGGCGGTTTGGCACCTCAAGTAATCATTAGCATTAACATTTATCCATTAATTCACTAAGATCCCAATACCAGAAATTAGCTGCAAAAATCCTTGCATGGGAACATAAGAATGACAGGGTCATCGATAAAGGGGCACGGGTTCTTAGAGGAAGGAAGTTCCCATGGAAGAAAGTTTGGAAAGTCAAAGAAAGAGGAATTCGATGGTTATAACTCTGATAACCATCCAAGAAAAAACAGCCCTGTCACGTTGGGTGTACCTCATTTGGATCCTGTGACAATAGACAATGCTTCTTACGACCCTTCACTTTCTCCCTTAGCCAAATCCCCATGGTCCTCTCACATGAACGAAGACTCTCTCATTTCCAACGAGAACGAGGCTCTAATAGGGTCCCTAGTCCGAGAAGAGGGTCACATTTACTCGCTCGCTGCAACCAAGGACTTGTTATACACGGGTTCAGAAAGTAAAAACATTCGCGTGTGGAAGAACCAGAAGGAGTTCACGGGGTTCAAATCCAACAGCGGCTTCGTGAAAGCGATTGTGATTGCGGGGGAAAAGATCCTCACGGGACACCAAGATGGAAGGATAAGAGTGTGGAAAGTTTCGGGAAAAAACGACCAACTACACAAGCGTGTGGCGACATTGCCAACGTTAAGAAACTACATTAAATGTTCGGTGAAACCAAGTAATTACGTGGAGGTGAAACGACACCGCAATGTGTTGTGGATTAAACACTACGACGCCATTTCGTGCCTGGGCGTAACAGAGGATCATGCTTATATATACTCTGCCTCGTGGGATAAAACGTTCAAAGTGTGGCGAACGTCGAATTTCAAGTGTCTAGAGTCTGTGGCAGCGCATGACGATGCTGTTAATGCGCTTGTTGTGGGGTTGGAGGACTTGGTTTTCACGGGCTCAGCCGATGGCACGGTTAAGATTTGGCGGCGGGAGGTTCAAGGGAAAGGGACGAAACATTTTTTCTCGCACACATTGTTGAAGCAAGAGTGTGCGGTGACGGCGTTAGCCATGAACGACGAGGGGGATTTCTTATACGCTGGGTCTTCCGATGGGTTGGTGAATTATTGGGCGAGAGAGACGAATCTGGAGCACAGGGGCGTATTGAGGGGGCACAAGTTGGCGGTTTTGTGTTTGGCCGCAGCCGGAAGTTTGGTGTTCAGCGGGTCCGCCGACATGTCCATATGTGTGTGGAAGAGGTCACTGAGTGAGGAGCACACGTGCATTAATGTTTTGTCGGCCCACACTGGCCCGGTTAAGTGTCTGGCGGCGGAGCGGGATCCCGACGCCATGTGTAACGAGCGACGGTGGATCTTGTACAGTGGTAGTTTGGATAAGTCCGTTAAGGTGTGGAAGGTTTCCGAGAATGCAACTGCACAAAACAACCACCAACCACCTAGACTTAGTATTGATCACTTCCCCAGAGTCCCATCATTCAGGAGATCCGGCTCCAAGAGATTCTAGTTGCATATGTGTAACAACCTACGACACAAACATCTGTGTAACAATAGATTGGTTAATTAGTTAGCATGTATGGAGAAATTTTCTGATACCTTCTCTTCTCACATTTGTGTTTTTATGCTTTCCACACCTAATTGTGTGTTTATGCACCAAGTCTATGGTAACAAAAATATTACAATACTTTAACCCAAATAGATTAAGTATACTTTTAAATATGAATTATTTTTTATATATAAGTTAAAATATAATTTATGCTTATAAAAACATTTTCTTATGTACATTAATAGTAAAGTAATTTAAAATTACAATTTGCAACACATTGGTAAATATTGGATTCTAAACATAAATGCTGGTTTAAGACAACAAATTTTTTTTGGGAGATGAAACTCTTATTTATTGTAAATATAAAATATTAAAGTAAGTATGCATTAATTTGGAACAGCAGTTTAACAGTAAAGGAATTTGTGTGCCAAAAAGGAAGAGTGGATTAGATAGGATGGGAAGTGGGAACCATAAAAGGACAAAGCGTTGAGCAGCTGAGACCCCACGTGGCCATCCCAATAACAAAAAAGAAGAAAGATTCCCCAATTCATGTCCCGTTTTTGTTTTCCTTTCCTTTTCCTTCCTTCGCTCTCCAATCACCCACCCACCCTCTCTTATTCTATTATTATATTCTAATAATAATATCATTATTATTCTCTTTCCCTGTCTTCCTCACCTAAAATCACCTTTTGCTTTCTTCACACTCATTCACATTCATTCCTTCCTTCCCTAATCTCTAATCACCGCACACTAAGCACTGCACTATTGTTGTTATTCTCATCGTTTAACCCTTCTCTCAATCTTCATTTACCAATGCTTCCTGTTTGCTTTCATGCCTTTCTTATGTTCCGATTCTCATTAGATTAGGGTTTCCCCGCATCACCGTTTTCCACCATGTCGCCGGCGGCGCCAGAAGCTGCCGACTACTCATTCGCCGTTGAGTACGACGGCCCGCCGCTAACCTACGACCTTCCTCGGGCGGTGCCGATCAGTGTCGACAGCATTCCGGTCGCTGCCGTCGTTTCCCAGGTTCCTCTCTCCGACGCTCTCTCATTGCCGGTTGTGCAGCCGCTTTTGCCGCCGCAGCAGCAGCACCCTCTCAGAACACTTGGCTCCGAACCTAGGGTTTCCAAGTTAGCCTCGGAAACGACGGTCTCTCCCACTTCCGTGATCGCATTCGAGCACCGAGATTTGCAGAGCAACACGGGGGAGCTTTCCGGCGAGCTGAGCAGCTCCGGCGCGTTTGAGTTCTCCACCGGGAACGACGCCTCCGGTGACTTGTCCGATTTGGGTGAAAGTTCGAGAGTGCTAGAAGAAACTAGAAGCTCTAGCACCGCTGAGTTTTGGGACAAGTCAGGGAGAAGTTCTGGCGTGCTGAGGGCTTTGGATGGAAAAGAGAGTTTGGATTTCAACGAGTTGAATCAGCAAGATTGGGCATCCACCGAGTCAGTGTTGAGTTTGGAGTATCCGTCAACTCGGGTTTCTTCTCTGAAGGCCGAGGATATCGATTCTAAGCGCCCCCCGGTTGTTAAGTTCGATGTGGACTCCGATGACGATGCCTTGGATGAGGAGTTTGATGTGGAAGACAGTGTGAGTAAACCTGTTAAAAGGGCACCTCTCACGAAGGGGAAGAAGGGGTCTTGTTATAGGTGCTTCAAGGGGAATAGGTTTACTGAGAAAGAAGTTTGTCTTGTTTGTGATGCGAAATACTGTGGTAATTGTGTGCTCAGAGCTATGGGGTCTATGCCCGAGGGGAGGAAATGTGTGACTTGCATTGGATTCCCGATTGATGAGACCAAACGAGGGAGTCTGGGGAAGTGCTCTCGGATGCTCAAGCGTTTGCTTAACGAATTGGAGGTTCGGCAGATAATGAAAGCGGAGAGGTTTTGTGAAGCTAATCAGCTTCCACCTGAGTATGTTTGTGTCAATGGCCATCCACTTTCTTACGAGGAACTGGTTACGTTGCAGAACTCCCCGAACCCTCCGAAGAAGTTGAAGCCGGGAAACTATTGGTATGATAAAGTATCTGGTCTTTGGGGGAAGGTATTTATTATTTATTATCTATTTGATTTTTCTACGTGCATTTGGGATTTATACAGATTTCTGGTTTTTTAGTGTCATCTAGAATGCTGACTGGTTTATGATTTCACAGGAGGGACAGAAGCCTTCCAGAATTATAAGTCCACATCTTAATGTTGGAGGCCCCATCCAAGCGGATGCTAGTAATGGAAACACTCAAGTTTTCATCAATGGTCGAGAAATAACAAAAGTGGAGCTTCGAATGTTGCAGGTCGAAGATTTATACCGAAAGGCTCTCTGTTAGTAATCATACCTTGTTTATTCTTAAACAAAATCGTTGAAAGGATTCTGTTTTGGTTGTGCAGTTGGCAGGAGTTCAGTGTGCCGGCAACCCACATTTTTGGGTCAATGAGGATGGTTCCTACCAAGAAGAGGGGCAGAGGAATACTAGAGGTTATATATGGGGGAAGGTAACCTCTATTACTTTTTTGGGGTGGGGGAGGTACTTTCTCTTATGTTCTTCCTGCCAAACGTTATTTACTATGCACTTCTTTATTTCTGCTTGTTAGGCTGGAACGAAGCTTGTATGTGCTTTCCTGTCTTTGCCAGTTCCTTCTAAATCTTCAAATTCTTTGGGAGAACAACCCTCCAGTCTAGCCAGCAGACCAATTCCTGACTACCTTGAGCATGGGGTGGTTCAGAAGATTCTCTTAGTTGGTTGTAGTGGATCTGGAACGAGCACTATTTTTAAGCAGGTGACATTTTACTTCATAATTGAGTCTGTGAATCAAGTCAGGTTTCAATACTTTCTTTGAATTGACACTTACATTAAATTGGACAAAATATGGTCTGTAGGCACCTGCTACGGAAATAAACATTAGTACTAACCTTCAATCACTTAATAAAATGAAAGAAAAGAAACTTCCTTGTGTTTTCTAAACAGTAAACATTAGTAGTATTACCCTAGTTAATCACAATATATTGTGTGCAGTAGTAGTGTCAATTCTGCAAATGTTGTTATAAATTTTAATTGGATGCACAATTGTGTTACTCTCTTTTGTGTCATCTGGCATTTCCTTGTTTAGAAAAGGCCTATTTTTGGCTGTAATTGACAACTGACTTAATAGTTGGATGTAGTATGCGATTACTAATGGTACTTAAGGAATTGTTTAAATGGGATTTTGACAAGCCCCTCCTCAATGTAAAATCTAAGTCACCAATTGAGATGTCGGGAATATTCAATGTATTCACAGAATTGCAAATATCTGTGGCAGGCAAAGATTCTTTACAAAAGTGTCCCATTCTCGGAAGATGAGCATGAAAATATAAAGTTGACCATTCAGAGCAATGTTTATGCCTACCTTGGCATACTGCTTGAGGGACGGGAGCGTTTTGAAGATGAAAGTTTGGGGGATTTGAAAAAAAGGCGGTCAGCTGTACTTGACAGCACAGGTAGGATGCATTTACTATCTCTCTTATCCTCAGAAATATGTGCTTTTTATTGAGGTTTGACTTTAAAGCTCCTATTGTGCCCCATTTGGTTGTCATGAGTTAGTTCAAAATGGCTTGCAGTATACTTGTGTTTGTTTGAGATGTTCATAATTATGTTTATATGTCCTTCTGCTCGTTTATACTTAAAGATTGAGTTACAATTATGGTTTTCTACAGGAAATGGTCCAAAACATGATGATAAGACTGTATATTCAATTGGCCCAAGATTGAAAGCGTTCTCTGATTGGTTACTGAAAACTATGGTATCTGGCAAACTTGATGCTATCTTTCCAGCTGCTACTCGTGAGTATGCACCATTGATTGAGGAATTATGGAATGATGCTGCCATTAAGGCCACATATGAAAGAAGAAGCGAATTGGAAATGCTGCCTAGTGTTGCCAGTTATTTCTTAGAGCGGGTAAGATAATTCTTTAATTATATTATTTAGCATTTATGCTGTTGTCAAATTAATTGTGTAAAACCCTTTTATGTGTAACCCATTTAATTGTTGTTAATAGTTGAGTTCTTTATGGAATAGCCACTTTTCATTTTTATAAGGGATTTTTTCTCTATGGTCAATTCAATTTCTTCTGCAAATACGGGGAAAACAATGGAGGGGTAAATATAATTGTTCTACTTTTGGTTTGATAAGTTTTAACGAGAGTAGTAGGTGTTTGACTGTTGGGTGAAGCTTGGTTGTAAAAGGATAATTTCTCAGGGAGGTAGCGACTATTGTACAATGGATATCGGACAGAAGCATTAAACTTGCATAGTAACAAATAAATTTCTGTCTAGCAAATTCAGCAGTTAGTGAGGATAAGTTAAAACTGCTTCTTAAGCATTATTAGAATGCATGGTGAATATTATTTTATTGTTGCTCCATCTTACTTCCTTGTGTTCTTATAGGTTTCCATTTCTATATTTCATCTTGTAGAAATAAAATGGTTGGGTTAGTATCTTGACAAGTTGTGCTGTTCATGGACACTGTTGTCGCTGACTATGACAAGTTCTGTTTCAGGCTGTTAAAATATTAAGGACGGACTATGAACCCTCAGATTTAGATATCCTTTATGCTGAGGGAGTTACTTCATCTAATGGGGTGGCCTGTGCGGAGTTTTCATTTCCCCAATCAGATTCCGAGGAAACCGTTGACACTACTGATCGCCATGATTCTTTTGTTAGGTAGGTGAAAATATTTTTGTGCCTCCTGTTATGCGCCAAAAGTGTGTTTTGGCTCTGATTAAACCAAATTGATAATTGTTTTCTCTATGAAAATAATAGCATCAGTGAAATTACCAAAATAAACAAGAAAATAATGGCATTATTGAAAAATACCTTAATAAACAAAATACAGGAAAGTGTGGTAGAATTTTAGTAAGGAGCCTATGGCGTTGATGAGAAATATTTTTGCCATCTCTGTGGACATGGATATGAAGTGCTCTCACTTTTTAGTTTTAGTGTTTCTATTTTTTATATTTTAGATCAATCTGTATGTTCGTTGGAATAGAAGTGCCGATACTGCTGTAATGGCTATTGTGGAGATTTTTATGGTCAGGTTTAGTTTGTTAAAAGCAAACTCTGTTTCTTATGAGGAAGATGTGTTACCATTTTTGTGTATTTGTTTCAAATGGGCGAAATGTGGCTGTTCCCTCATGCATGTCTATTTATGCCAGAAATATCCTATGATGTTGCTGATTTTCTTATCTGTGAATTTGAATCATAAGGATATTTATTATGAGTTCCCTACCATGGGCCTTTATTTGATGTTTCTGATTCATACTTTTTTGCTGGTTATCAGGTATCAACTAATTAGAGTGCATGCAAGGGGACTAGGAGAAAATTGCAAGTGGCTAGAGATGTTTGAGGATGTTGAAATGGCTATTTTCTGTGTTGCCTTGAGTGACTACGATCAGTTTTCTTTCAATGGGAATGGTTCTCCCTCTAACAAGATGATATTGAGCAAGAAGTTTTTTGAAACCATTGTCACTCATCCAACCTTTGAGCAAATGGACTTCTTGTTGATATTAAACAAATTTGATCTGTTTGAGGAGAAAATTGAACAAGTTCCTTTGACCAAGTGTGAATGGTTCTCTGATTTTCATCCAATAATCAGTCGCAATCGTCCCAACAGCAATAGCAACAGCATTAATAATAATCCCTCCCTTGGTCAGCTGGCTTCCCATTACATAGCGGTTAAGTTTAAAAGGCTTTATTCATCTCTTACCGGACGAAAGTTGTATGTGTCCCTGGTGAAGGGGTTGGAGCCTGGTAGTGTTGATGCGGCGCTTAAATACGCCAAGGAGATTTTGAAGTGGAACGAAGAGAGACCAAACTTTAGCTTGAGTGAGTACTCGATGTATAGCACTGAGGCGAGTTCATTCTCTCATTGATTTCTAATTCAGGCCGGAGGTGTTAGTCATGTTTGTGTATGGATTGACATCTGTTCGTGTACATATTACTAACTAGGAGTAAAATGGATCGTTTCTTGTACTAGCTATCTCCACTTGTAGGATTCAGTAGATGTTAGACACGTGTAGATAAGGTTTCCAGCAATTTAGAGAGTATGCTGGTGAGTCAATCAGCACATACCACAGATCAATGTGTAATGTTCAAATTCATTTTTTATTTTTCATATTGTTAGGTAACATCTTCATGATAGAAGTTGTATATCACATTTTGTCAGTCCATCAAGTTATGTTTGAGTTGCAAACCTGGTTTTGTGTGCAGTACATGTACTACGGTGATATTTCATCCAAGCCTTCGATTTTAACTGGACTTTATGGCGTTATCCTGTTTGTGAATGGCATTAAAAAGAGATAATATTCGTGAAGGATTTGCATTACTTTTTTTAAAAGTTCAGAATTATCAAGAGTACTACAAATTGCACCAGCTTTTTATAACAGAGTGCAACTTCATTACACATGCCATTGTTATTACAAGACGGAAAGCCCCGATTTCAGAACCTAGAGGCTTCCTGTACATCTAGCATAATATAATCTAGTCCTCATAAAGTTTGGATTCTAGACGTGGAGTTAGGAGAACTTCGAGAGGGGTTGCTTTTAAATTTGTGAGTCCAAAGCTCTCTGTCATGTCAACAGCTTGATTTGAAGGAGAAGCAACCGTGAAAGAGTGCAAGAGTCTAGACAAGGTCAAGTGCACCACACGCAGAGCTAGTGAGGCCCCAGGGCATGCTCGCCTTCCAGAACTGAAAGGGACGAGCTCATAGTTTTGACCCTTTACATCAACATCTTTGTGGCTTGTCAAGAACCTTTCAGGTTTGAAATCATGAGGGTCGCTCCAAACACGACCATCCCGATGGATCTTCCAAGCATTCACCATTAATTGTGTGCCTGCAGGAATGTGATAGCCGCATGAAAAGGTGCAGTCTTCCATGGCTGCTCGAAGGGTGATAATGGGACTTGGTGGATACAGGCGCAGAGTTTCCTTCACAACGGCTTGGAGGTACACTAGCTTCTTTATGTCAGATTCTTCAACTTTCCTGTCCTTCCCAATTAGAGTATCCAGTTCATGTTGGGTTCGTTTAAGTTCCGTTGGGTGGTTGAGCAGCAGAGATAGCGCCCATGTTAGCGTGACCATGGTGGGATCAGTTCCTGCTAAAATCAAATTCTGCAAAAGATATACAAGACCATGGTTGTAATTCAAAGTTGGATGTCAATCAAAAAGGTGATGTGCACCAAAAGCTCAGATTTTCTTGTTGTGAACAGAAGAAGGAGAAGGGTGTTATACTGAATCAGATTGCAAGACATAACGTAAAATTTGGAGAAGTTGATTTTGGTTACGTGTGTTGATAACTCTTGATATTTGCGAGACAGAAGGATGTTAAAAGAAGAGAGATTTCCTTCTAAGGAAGTGGACCCTACTGGACTTGCAAAACTAGTAGCTTTTGACATGTTATTTGGTCCTTGTGAAAAGACTTGAATAGACGAGCCAAAATATTAACAGTTTATCTTACGAAATAATGAGAAGCAAGGTGGAACAATAAATTAAAAGTCAGGGAAATTTTGACACAAGTCACGGGATAGTGGTAATGGTTTTCGTCAACACAAAATTGTACTCTTCTAGCATTTTTCGAATCACTGTTCAAACGATATTATATGTCAATCTTTTCCAAATTTATGTCTTGTACTCTTGTGTTTCTGTTGGAATAATTCCTTTTGAATTTTACATGTCAATATCGATCTATAAAAGTGGTTCGCCAGATACGGTATGATTTATCTCTTTTCTTTTACCACAAGGCTCCTGATTAGCGAGTCCTAAATTACACGGTTTATAGGACGAAGTCCTAAATTTCTTTTGGAATCCAATTGTATGTTTATCAGATAACATGCAGGAGTTTATAGTAGCAAGAAGCAGCAGTGAAAAGAAGATAGCTAAACATTTACGTACCAGGCAAGTGGCCTTGATGATGGTATCTGAATCATAACCAGAAATCTCTGTACCCTGTAGAACATTCAGCAAGACATCCATGAAATCATCCCGTTCTTCCCTTCCATTCACGCTCAAAGCTCTTTTCCTTTTGTGTTCCTCTAGCCAACCTTCAACTAGAGTGTCCAATTCACTTGCAGTTCTCTTCATATCCTTTTCATATCCTTTGATATCTAGCCACCCCAGAAATGGAAATGCATCAGACAACACAAACGCCCCAAACAAACATACCCAGTCTCTCATAGCTCTCCTATACCTTCTTGCTTCACCATCTGCATAACCATCACCATCCCCACAACACGGCTTTCCTCCCACCATTCTGATAGCAATATTGTGTGTCAAATCTCCAAACCACTGCTTCATATCTACCAAAACTTCTCCCTCTGGACACCCTTCTTTCGACCATAACTTGTAGAGCCCCCTTATTGCAGCATCTAACTCAAACGTTCTTGTGTTTTTGAGGGGCTCAAGCTGGTTGTTAGACAGAAGCTCAATGGTTGCTAACTTCCGAACTTGACGCCAGTAAGGACCATAAGGAGTGAAGCCAAACATGGCATAGTTGTAGCCCATTAGCTTTGAGGCTGCAACACAGGGCCTGGTGGAGAAAGCTTTGTCATGGACAGTGAAACACTCCTTGGCCATCTCCCAGCTACTCAATACCAGCACTTTGTATGAACCAAGTTTTATTGTGAAAATTGGTCCATGTTTCTCAGCCATGACCCCAAGTGTTTTGTGCGTAAGTTGATGACTCCCGAAGAGGTGCAAGTGGCCAATAATAGGCCATGCACCTGCTGCTTGAGGTGCACTACAGATCTTTGTATTGCCACCAAGTTTTTTCTTAAATTGATAAAACAAAGTGCACACTAACAGGGCAAGAATGCCTGAAATAAGAGTTTTAAGAAGAAAAACATCCATGAGACTGACGCTCTTGAATACCAAATTATGCTAAGGAATTTATAAACAACATATATGTCGGTTATCTAGTTGCTTAGCCTAGCCTTGCATCTACCATCTATATATAATGTAGGTGTGTCACTTCATGTTGCCTCTTCTTTTCATTTTTTTTCACCACTACCAGTGGAGTTAAAGGCTCACTAGTCATATATAAACACCCTCAGTATATATCAAACACTTTAGTCACTAATATTAAACCTTTTTATCATATTATTTATTACACACAAAAGACGAAGGAAAGAGAAAAGGAATGAGAGGAAGTATATATACTTTTGGTTATTATTAGGAGTTTCATTCATCCAATGTGATATATAGTTAATCTGCTTCAGAGTTTCACATATAATAATATAATTTATGATTAATGATTTAAATAAGATTATTATTTAATTATTTTGTGTATATATTATTTCTCATAACAAAGATATTTTTATATGAATTTAGCATTTTACTTTTTAATTAGAATATCTATTTTATTTTATATGAATATATGTTTTCTTAGAAATTTTCTTTCATTCCAAAACAATTTAAAATTCATTTTAATTTTATTTTTTTCAATTCTTTTTTCTTCCATTCGATTTCCTTTCCTTTCCCTTTTTATTTTCTTTTTTTTCTTTTTTTTTTTTTCAAATCAAATATACTCAAAATGTCAATTAGCTCCTAGGTGTGCATGATTTTCCCAAGTATATATATACTGTGTGTGTGTTAAAAATATTTATTATTGATAACTGATTTAAATTTAACTTTGCAATGTATCTTTATTTAGTGTCTCTCTCTATATAACAAATTCTTAGGATCGGCTAACTTATCTCTAGGTTATTATGAGAATTTTCTTACAATATTTTTAACCTTTTGAGGAATTAAACATGTGAATCAAATACACTTGAAAGCAAATTATCTAACTACAATTCTTGGTTGAAAATTTGTTAGTTTAATTGGACTTCATGATTAGGGTTCATATGGTTACATTTTTTCGTAAAAACTTCTAGAAAGAAAATATTTTTCAAAAAGTTAATTTCAGAAGAGAAAATAAATTCCAACTTATTTATAAACTAATTGGTAGAAATTCATTCATGTAATTTCTTTACATTTATATATAAACTAATTTTATTTATTTTTGACTGAAGATTCTAATGGAAAAAATTGTTGAAGAAATCCTAAAATGTAGTGGAGCCATCCAATTCCTATCCTGTGGTGTGTTTGTGTGTGGACGTTAGAGCAGTGAGTGCATAAGTCTAAGGTCACTTTTGCTTCACAACAACAATAATTGATTCAAACCTAACATTACATTCCACAACAAACAATTTCATCCAAGTAACTTCGCTCTCAATCGCTTTTTTCTTTTCTCTAATGTTGTGGAAAACTGAACTTTGTACTCTATTTTACTTTTCCATTCTACTATACCTTTATATATATATATATAT
>Ga0123340_1004507_pt1 | contig 13219 bp, 7 predicted proteins | sample SirMexnodulemix_FD_89961 | JGI IMG/M metagenome (GOLD analysis project Ga0123340, IMG submission 89961) | Root nodule microbial communities of legume samples collected from Mexico - Siratro Mexico nodule mix | ecosystem: Host-associated > Plants > Roots > Nodule | place: Mexico: Nepantla... | reverse complement strand
TATATATATATTAATTAATGTGAATTCAGGATAATCGAAGTTAAAGTATATTATATAGATTGTTTTTGGAAGAGGATAGTGATATGTTTCCACCGTGACACTCACACTTGCTACTTTACCCTTTATATCAAAACAATTAACGTACTAATGAAATAAAACTATGAATTTAAAATAACTGTCATATCTATACTAGTTAATTATTTTTATGAAATAAATTGGCTAACGGAGGTATATGTATTGTCGATCCTTTCTGTAGGACACTCTTTTTATACTGTGAAAATGGAGAACATGTTAAACGTGCCATTGATGATTTCTTTTCTGTCATGAAAGGAACTAAAAGAAACTGTGCGGAAATTATTGTGTAAGTTCGGGTAATTGTAATGTCAAGTCATGAGCTTCCATCTGTGTGGATAAGCTTTGACTGCGTGCATATGAAGAGTTAGGGTAAACCGCAAATTATACACGCGTACTTACATTTTCCACAACGAAAAAAGCTAATCTTTTACGTGCAGAAAGGTATAAAGGTGAACCAAAAAGATAAAAAGAAGAAGAGGAATGCATTACCAACTTGATAAGGTCTAGTTTTGTATGTCAACTCACACTTTTCTATATACTATTTTGAACAATTACTTCTAAATTTGGTTTAATTAATTAATTTAGCATTAATGGTAGAAATTAATCTTAATTAACACTAATTAAGTATATATGGCAGCAACACTAGGCGGCTAGAGAAGGTATGAAAGATAACAGAAGCGAGGAACGTGACTGCGAGAAAACCAAGACACAAAAATTGAAAAGCACTCTTTTGTGCTGGGTAGTTTCGTCAATTCCAATTCACAATTATTATTATTAAATCCACATTTGCATTATTATGATCGTACTTAAGGTCATGGGATATATAAATACGCATCTCAGACACACAAACTCAACAACTAAGATTCAAAGTTTGGAAGAACAGAGGAAGAGGAGCTTCGTCCAAAACGACGTCACAGAGCAACAATGGGAAACAGCTTAAGGTGCTGTTTGGCTTGCGTTCTTCCATGCGGAGCGCTAGACTTGATCCGCATAGTCCACCTCAACGGCTGCGTCGAGGAAATCACGCGTCCGATCACCGCAGGGGAAGTTCTCAAGGCCAATCCAAACCACGTTTTGAGCAAGCCCAGTTCGCAAGGCGTCGTTCGCCGGATTCTTATCCTCTCGCCGGAGACTGAGCTCAAGAGAGGCAGCATCTACTTCTTGATCCCCGCGGCGTCGCTGCCGCCGGAGAAGAGAAGGCACGTGAAGCATGTGAGTGGCCGCGCCAGTCACGTTGATAATGAAAAGAACGAGGTTAACAAGAAATTGGGCTCTAAGAAGAGTGACCACGATTTGTCATCTTCACAACAATGTGACGACAAAGGCTTAGTAATTTCCAAGGAGAAGAAATGCTCGCGGCGGGATCGCCGCAGCGGAAGCGGCGGGTTGTGGCAGCCGCGGTTGGAGAGTATCTCGGAAGATTAGTTTTTTTTTTTTTTTGTGTTTTCCGGCGGCCGGCGCCGGAATCTGGAGTGGAACCGAAGATGGTTCAATACTTGAATTGTTAAAATGTAACATGACCTTTTTCTCCTTTTTCTAAATGTACGAGTATATATCTAAATTTGTGGATATTGAAGAGTTACCTTGCAGTCCTATGCAATTTTTTTTGGTTTGAATTAATCAAGACATGCTTGCGTTCTACAAATCCAAAAATAAAGGAAAGGAAAATAATTGAGGGGTTGTAAGTAATAATTCATCAAGTTTGCTTTCTCTTCGTCGTATAGAAAGAGTGTTTAATTTTCATCCATTTCACAAGAATTGAAATTCCAACTAAGGCATTTAACTATAAGTTATTATATAATTTGATATTATTATGTATTATGTGACTATGGTCATCATTAACCTCCATGTAATATATAATTATATGTTCTTTAATTTTTTTTGACAGAATTATGTTCTCTAATCATAAAAATAGTTAAATTACAACTTTTGATTTTTTTTTAATATCTGATAAGCAATATTAGTCCCTATGTTTTTTTTTTCTTGAGATTTTAGTTTCTATATTTAAAAATTCAAAATTTTTATTTAATACTCAAAATTTCATATATTATATATATTTTTATTTTAGTTTAATTGATTACCTTAACCCAACATTATGAAAATTAGAGAATCTAAAATAAATAAAAAAATCAAAATGGCATTTAAGAAATTAAAGGTAGACCAACATAATATAATTAAATAAAATTTTGATTTTTTATGACGTCAAGATGGACTCAACGATAATGATGCGACACCATATACTAATTTCTTTGAAAAGTCCTTAATTTTTCCTAATGAAAAATTAAGAGGCAGTATAATTGTTTTGCTTTTAAGTAATCAATGAATGCACCCTAAACATCAAACATTAATGGTGGCATCCTGAATTAGATCCGTATATTAATTCCAATGATTAAGCCGGGTTTCTATTTGATTATTTAATTAGAACATGCATGTTAGCCACCTATGTCTACCAAGGAATCGATTAAGGAAAATGGAATAAAAGACTTTGGCTGACATTATTATTTCAGTTGCTAATTATTTTCTTGTGGGTCTGGATTAAAGCGATACGATTTATACTTTTAGGTCTTGAACGGGTCTAATTCCAACAAACAATGTCATAAAAAAAATTAAAAGTCAAAATAAACTTAATTAAGCACTTAATATTACAGGAAACGAGCCAAATTACAGATTGGTCCCAATTAAGGTTGATGCTTGTGCTTTGCTCCTATCTCAGTTTAAATTTGCGACTCAATTTAAGCTGGTCACTGGACTTTAGCTGGCCAACATTAAGAAATTAAGGTTTTAAATCATTTTAGGTAAAATTCTTAGTATATTTCAAAACTCATTTTAACATGATAAATTAATATCACATAGGTCATCATGTTAAAGCAAGGAAATTCATAATTTATAATGTAAGAATTATTTTTCATTTATATATTACTATAACCTTGAAGTTTTGAAGGTGAAAGACAATGTTAGTAGTCCAATGGCAACAGCAAATGATCCTTCTATAATAACTATTATAGTATCTTATATATAAATGATTAACTCTCTCTCATATGAATGTGTGTATGAATGTATAAGATATTACTCAACAGTCCAAATAAACATGAACGAAAACGAAAAGAGAGAGGGGGCATATTCAAATAGCTGGAAACTTCTGTTGATGAATGACCACTCACTAGTAGAGGTTTAGGAAAAGAAGTGATTAAATGACATAATTATTGTTATTATTATTTTCTTTTCTTTTTTTTTTTTGAAAAAGTGAAAAGATAGATGGTAGAAAGAATGAGAGGAGAAAAAGGTGGGACTTGGTAGAAACATTGGCGACATGAGCACGCTACACGAGCAAGAAAGCTGGCATATCCTCCTTGACTTGTATCTTATTAAATTACTCACTTCTTCACGTGGATTCCCTCTCTTCTCTCCCATACCAATAATACACCATTTTCTCCACATCCCTTTCTCACTCTCCAACTCATCCATATATTATTATACTACTTCGATTGGACCATATACCTACCTTCTTTTCTCACATCGATGCACATTTGTTTTAGTGAACCATAAACATAAACACATGTTTACTACTTCCTCTTAGTTTTTTTCTTTTCTCTAAATCAAATGGTTTAACTTTAAACAACATACGTACAAATACAGGATTGACTCAATACCCTTCTTTCAAGGTAATTATCATCTCATCGATTTGGTTAAAAGCAAGTAAACTCTTCAACTTAGCTTTAACTTGCTTTTAATCAAACAGTTCATTTTACAAAGTAAAATAGTTTTGTATTGAAGAGATTCTTTCAAAACCTAATCAGGAGTTTCTCTTAGGGTTTCGTGTCTTATATGAATTATTTTAAAATCAGTTTCATTTTATACATTTGTGAGAGTTGAACAAGACAAACCATTCAAACATGTTTAGAGTGTTTAAAATTAAACAGAATAGATTCTGAACATGTATAGATGAGGGAAATTGTTAACTAAATAAAAAAATTGAATCAATTTGATTGATGATGAAGCATAATATATTGTGAGAAGAAGTGATAGAGGGAGATCCCAAGAACTGGAGTAAGTAGCATTGAGCCTTGTGCTGCAGCTGGTTAGGACAAAGCAGATCAAGAAGCAAAGTTCACGGGGTTCAGTAGCCTAATCCCGGAGAAAAACTAGTCTCATTCTCTCAAAACATGCACACATATCCCATCATTGGAGATTGGAGTTTCAATATATATAACAAGTGTACTAGTTTGATGAAATTGATGAAGAACAACTTGTTAATACCCTCTTAAATCATCTCTTATACACACAATCGTATTATGTTTCTCATAAAATCTCTTTGGGGCTGCCAAATCAAGCATTTCTATTGAACTTCTATCCATCAACTTTAGATAAGTGTGTTTGGAACGAATTTTTGGAATAGAGTTATCATTCACTCTCAACATCCATTTCAACCAATAACAAGTAGTTTTATAGGCATTTTTAATGTTTGTTTGTAGAAGCGTTTCTTTCATATAGATGTAGGTTTTTTTGTACAAACTATTGCACAACTGTTTGTAAGAGAAAAAATAAAAAAGAAAAGTTAAACAATTTTTTTCATAAATTAAAATTAGCTTAGTCCTATATAACTTTTTAAAATTGCTATTATTTTTTATTTATTAATAAATTACTTTTAATTTATAGATACATATATTTTATTTTTTTCTTCCTTTTCTAGAAATATCTATGAAAAAAATTTAATACATTATTTCAAACATAGTGTAATGTGTGCCATTGGAGAAAAGCCCCTTCTTGTTTTTACACTGTTGTAAAACCACAGTAGAAACGAAATTACTTTCTCTTTGACAATATCTATTGTTTCTTGTTTTCTAACATTTAAAAAGATTTTGTGGCACTTTAATAATTGAAATACATACTTATGATTTTATTATTATTTTTAGTTTTTAACATTAGTATTTTATATTTATAATTATCTTACTTTTATTATTATTATTTTATTATTAATAATATTTAATTTTGTATAATTAATATTTTATTATTATTTTATAATTTTATTAAACTTATTTATGTATTTAACATAAAACATATATTAACATTCTTATTTTATTATAAATTTAATTATTATATATTTTTAAATTATTTATTATTTTAGAATAAAAATTAAATATTTTTGTTACATTTAATTTAACTATAATCAAATTATACTTTTATTTAATTATAAAAGCTAGCTTTACTTGCCAATCTTCGCATCTAAGAGTTTGAGAGACTTTTTTCTCGTTTTCGATTATTTCATGCTCACATGCTTTCTGTCGTTGAAAACAAACAAACAGACGATTAATCTAACCAACATCATTTTTACAAATTTTTATTTTAAATACACTGTCTCAAATCCATTTATTTAACTACACCAAACATTAAGGATAAATCACCAATTAAATCTTTAAATATATGAGACTCACTCAATTTAATTCTTGAATGAGCACAAATTTTAGATTTAACATAATTTTCGGAAAATATGTTCTAATGGAACTAAATGGTTATAGAATAAGTTGTCATATTTTCACTTATACACTATGAGGAATAATTAATCTTGTACACTTTTTTTTCCTACATAGTACTATACGCCAATTCAAGGTGTTTCTATGTAATTTTCCTCTGAACACTAATGCTTCATCCTCATTTAAACTACTATAATTATCTCATCTTTTGGTTTGCTTGCAGGTGATATAGTGTAAGTGATAAGATAGACTTTTTTTTTCCGCAATAACAAATATAAATTAAATGCAAGTATAAAACGATGCTTCAATCCTTATGCAACAACAAAATAAAATAAATATATAGAAATCCTCCTTCAATCCCTACAAAACACCTAATTCTTGTGTCCCCTTCTAAAAAGTACATACTTTATAAATACACAAGATACATAGGGACTATACTGTGCAAGTGCAATAAGATAGATTTTGTCTTCTGTTAGGCTATCCAACACGAAGGCAAATTAGTAATAAAGGATTATGATGCTACCTTTTACTTACTTTATTTATAAACACATTCCTGAAATTAGTCTATATATACAAATCCAGTGTTGGCCAATGTTTTATTAACAAATATAAGTACTCCATGTACAAAGTGTAAAACTACATTAATTCCTGATCTATACACTGATTAAACTAATTTTGTCATAAAGATTACATTTAATGGATTTCTATGACTCATGACATCTCATCTAAATTGATATCATGTTCAGCAAGAATCTCATCATGCCAAAAATATTATTAAAGAAAGAAAATAACATCAGATAAAAGGAGATTAAAATTCATGAATAACAAAAAAATCAAAACTTGGTTAGACTAAGTAGACAGCTATATAAAACCATGTAAACTTTCAAAACATGCGTCTTTTTGAGAGCACTTACCTATACTAATATGACGACAACTTATGTGGTTATGGCATTAACATCGTACTGCTATAAAATACTCTGCCCCCTGTTTCATATGTCTGCTTTCTAAAAATAGAACTTGGTTCCTGCCATTATGGAACTGTCTAGATGAAAGTCATTGTGACCAACCCCTATGCTTTTTCGTTGCTGCACCACTAACACAGACCCATCAAAAGCAGAATCTGGAGACACTAACATGTCTCCTATAGAGCCAAGTTCCTATGAGTGCAACGAAGTAGACATATAGTTTTCTTGATGAAATTTCTGCCTTTTAGCTGAATGAGGTGTAGGACATAAAGGCAAACGGGAGTCTCAGTTGTGGAGTGGGAAATTTCTAGAACATTGATAATGGGTGGGGAATGTTTCCATATATAAAAATTAAATATAATGGAAGGATAAATATGTAATGTAAGATGTATTTTAGGTTAATTGTTTAGTTAAAATTTGATTTTAGTCTCTAGTTTATGTTTTCGTATATTTATAATATGGTGAATTTTGGTCTTTAATTAAGTCGATGACGTATAGATTCATGGATGATAATGATTCAATCACCATTTTTAAGTTAAAATGAAGAAAACTAAATTTGATCATGACCTGTAACATCGTTCAAGCAAGAATAGCTTTTGCATGGGAATCAAATGAAATAAACAATTTGCATTCCTTCTCCTCCGAATCAAGAAACAACACCATAGTAAGACAAAACAAAAATAATAAGGATTCTTACACGAAAGTATAGACAACTCTGCAGGTAAAGCAAATGATTGATGCCTTGGGAACTCGTAATAAGACCCACGGAGATAGCATCGATGAGTGACATGTTGCAGCAATTGAAGGCACCTTCATACATTTCGGAGAGCTTCTTCATGCACCTTCATACGTTCTTCCTGCACCTCCATACATCTTTTATTTTCCCAAATACCTATTTTTGTAAAGACTTCTTTGTCCTTAAGAAGGTTATGCTTTCAGAACAGTATATTTTAGAAGGTAAAATTTGACTTCTTGGAACCGGCTATTTTAGAAGTCAAATTTTACGTTCGAGAATGTTATTCCGAAAGTCAAATTTCACTTCCGAATCTAAAAATAATTTTCAAAATGAGTTATTCTAGAAGTCAATTCGTACATTCTTTTTCTTTCAAAATGGCTCATTTCGAAAGTCAATTTACATAATGAGTCATTTCAGAAATCAATTTGTACACTCTTTAAATGAGTCATTCCGAAAGTGAATCCGTACACCCTTTCTCTTTCTGAATGAGCCATTTCAAAGAGATTTTCGCATTTTGAATGGCTTCTTAAAGTATTTCAATACGAAAAACCCATCCCCAAACACGGCGCGCATCGCCTCCTTGCTCCATCTTCTTCGAAAACCACTTCCGTTACCGAAAATACATTACGTTCAACGAATAACAATGGACACACCTTAAATATTGGCAGTAGTCATGTATGGTGGAGGGATATATGGAGGTGTAGAATTTGGGAAGAGTAAATGTGTGACTGCAATATTTAATCAGGGGTACTTCGGGAAAATAAAAAAGATGTGGAGGTGCAGGAAGAACATATGAACCCCAACATCTAAAACATGATTGGTCGAAGAACAAAAAGGATGAAAAACGTTAAAGAAAACAAAAAAAATGGTCGACAACGTGACAGAGTTGTTCTTTTGTTTCACTTCTGTTGATAGCAGTCGTGTGACAATGGTTTGCTGCAAGGCAGACACCGTTCCATTCAACATAGATAAAGAAAGCGCTAGTCAACCAACCTCTGAATTGAGGAGCTTTAAGTCTTCTAAGAAACTAGCAGTGACATGAAACGAACCAGATGATAAGCAAACTGCAATGAAAAATAGGGACTTGTAGATGCCTGATTCCGGGTTCCAAACTTAATAATGAATTTGAATTATTAGGAATTGCACTATAAGTTGAAAGTATCTAGAAATTAGAAAGTTGAGTAATAAGAAAAAAAGAAAAAAAACTTCTTTACAAACAAATAATCTTAAAATGGAAAGTATTAACAAAAAAATGGTAAATTTTTCTAGTAATGATATGTTCAATTTCAAAGGTTAAACAACTGGCCACACTGTTGTATGAGGCTTCACCTCCCTAAAGGTTGGGAGTTCTTGCCTCCCGACAGAATTTTCTAGATAGTAATCTTGACGACCAACCTTTGGCCCTACCCTATTTTGTTGCTGCACCACCAACACTGACCCGTCAAACGTAGAATCTGAAGACACCAACATGTCTGCTAAAGAGCCAAGTTCTGGATACTCATTCCACTCATTCATTCCATCAAACAATGAAGACTCACCCTCGTGGCGTCTACCCACCAAAACCAAATCATAGCAACCTTCCAGAGCCCTTATGACACCAATCACTTCCACACTATCTCTCACAACTTCTTCTTTGTAATCATGCCGTTTTATTGGGAGGTAGTTAGCCATAAACTTGTGAACTATTTCAGCATCAGGGTCTCTGTTGATCAAAGGTCTACTTTTCTTGCGAGGTTCCATTAACCTAATTACTGTGACGTTTACATTGGGGTGATCTGCCATGCGCATTGTATATGCTAGGGCTTCACGGTCATCTGGCCCTTCTATAAATACAACTCCAACACTATAAAGGGACATGGATGTTAAAGGGTTGTTACTAATCAACCTCCCACGTTCAACTAGGATCCCAACGGAGCAAGGCGCGGTTCTCAGCAAATGGCGGTTCAATGCCCTAACGGGGTTTGCTAATTCTACAACCCCAGTTTCTCTGAAGTGCCTGTGAAAAGGCACAACCAACATGCATGCTTTTTTCTCTGCAGCTTGCATGCATATCTCGTCGTGCATTGTCTCATAAGGGGAGATGCATGTGTAGATTTTCACCTTCACGCTGCCCCTGTTATGTTGCTCGTATGATTTAAAGGCATTTATTATGTTATATGAATTATTATTGCGCAATAGATGGGTCCTGCTCTTGTGTTCATGGTCTATCAAAAGTGGGATTGTTCTACCTTTCAATTTAAGAAGGTGTAGAACGTGGAAGAAAACGGGACTTTCAACTCTGGAGTTAGATATTTCTAGAAAATTCATCATGGATAGAGTGTTTTCCTCACAGTGTATGCATGCAATGAAGGGAAGTTCAATGTCGGGAGGAGCATGCTCAATGGTCCTCCTCTTTGTTAGAGACACGTAACTCTTAGATGGATCATACAAGAATTTCACTATAGGATTGGAAGCTGCTGTCAACCATATTATAGCTATCAGCATTTGAGCGTACGATTTATCATCTATAATCTGCAAGACATCAAATTTAAATTGGCTATTAGGAAACCAGTGCAAAATTATGCAGCAAATCATTATTTAATGCCATTGCACCTATATAATCAATATAGTCTTAAAAACTTTCTCTTTTAATTTCTATACTTAAAAACATCCTTTTTACATAATCAAACCTTAAATCTGTTTACACCAATACTAGGGAGAAAAATGTTATTTGTAAACTAAAGTCTTACATGAAAGTATTGTAAACTTTGCAAGTGAAGCAACTGTGTGATGCCTTGGGCACTGAGGATGAGACCTAAGGAGAGTGCATCAGTGAGTGGTATCTGGCAGTAGAGTGAGGGCAACACGGTTCCCGCAAGCTTCCCAAAGAAGTTAGTTATGGCCAAAGGCTGTACAATTGAGAAGCCATAGAGATCAACTAGATCACCCTTGAATTTAGCACTGGTAGAGAAGAAGAACAATGGCATAAACAATCCCGAGATCAAGGTATCTAGCCTCTCTACCAATGCTGATCCAAGAGGGGGACCTTCTGGCACTGCTAGGCCAAGAATCAACGGTCCAACCGCGTAGTGCTCCCCAATGACCTCGCCAAATAGTGCACACCCCAACACCATAACATAGATGGAAACTATGTACCACTCTTTGACGGGTTTCCCTTTGGGGGTCTTGCGTATCATCCATAGCATGATAGGTCGCAAAATACCTAGGATCACAAGCACCATGAGAATAAAACAAATGCCTATCATTGGGGAAGATTTTTGTCTGTACTTCAGCTTAGCTTTTTGACGCTGTGAGACTAAAAAGTTCTGCCACAATGCACAGAACACTCCATTTACCATAGATGAAGAGATTGCTAATCGACCAACCTCGGAATTCAGGAGCTTAAAGTCTTGTAATACACTGGCAGTGACTTGAAAGGAACCAGCTGATGAGAAAGCTGCAACAAGATATAGGGACTTGTAGATTTCTGTTTCCGGGGACAAAAATTGCCTTAGAATAAAAGCAAAAGATGAACTGAGGAGGAGTGGCAATACACAAGAACACAAGCCAATGGCCCAAGTCTTTTTCCCTGTTCTCATAACTAGGGCTGGATCTATCTTCACTCCCATCAAGAACAGGAACATCATCGTCCCGAAAAGAGAGAGTGCCTCTACTACATAGAAAGCTCTCGGGGAGAACAACAGCTTTCTAAGGTTTACAAAGTTTCCCAGAACTGCTGGTCCCGTTAGCAACCCTGCCTGAATACATGCATTTCCACAACCAAATTTAGTATCAGCTTAATTATACCCAACACCAATTTTACTTTAAGCATTGTTATCTAATGAAAATTATAGTTTATTTTGATAATCTGAACAATAAAGGTAAGGAAACTTTATAGCTACAAACGCATGATCATATATATGCATATACCACAAAATATATATTGTATTACCAGCACTTGTGGAATGAAGGTACTCTCCCCGAGGGGGACAAGAAGGAATTCCAAGCCTGTGGTGGACAAAAGGACTAAGGAGGCCTGTAAAGTGAACACTGTTAGCGTGTAGTTTAAAGGGTTGTTGTCGAAGAATATTCCTTTCGAATAAGTTTGAAACTGTGTTGTATGTTCGCAAACCCATAAAGTTGTGTTCGTCGACATTTTGTCACCTAAAGAGACACTTCCAACAAATCAACCATGATTTGCAATGATGATTCATGTAATCTGAATGGAGATTGTGGATGTAAAAGATGGAAGAGAATGAAGAAGGGGAATTTAAAGATTTGAAGTCAAAACCTTCAAATAAAGCTATTTTGTTCATTTATTTGGAAGATGTAGATTATGCACCACCAACTTCATGAGAAGTTATTATGATTATTTATTTCTAGCGGCAATGCTGAATTACGGATTGGTGTCTTAAAATTAGTTTTGTTTTGTGATTAGTTTATAGTGATATTTTTAGTAGTGAAATGGGTGGTGTTTGCAAATGGTACAAAGTCATTTAATATCCACTTTTTGTTGCAGTTAATTAACACAGATTTCCTTCTAAAATCCTATTAAGAGATCTACAACATCTCCAATAAGCTCATGCATGCATGCTACAAAACTACAAAGAATAGGTTTGTAAAGTGCACATTTGATTGGTTATTTCCATAAATAATCACTTGTATAGCAAAAAAAATGACAAAAAGAGTATAATTATTTTAAAACTAAACATGTATTGAATTTTTTTTTATTGAAAAATAAATTTATTTCAGATTTAACTTGTGACTTAATTTGTATAAGGGGTCATTTTGTTCCAAAGTAATTAATGAGTGTTTCAACCCTTTCACACGTCTGCATATGTACAAGCAGTCTCATAAATATGTAAAAATCTTTAATAATTACAAGCAAAGGAGTGAATGTACCAGTTCCAATTACCTCAAACCTATTGCCAAATTGAGACACACACCTCTTCCCCTTTATATTAAGCGTTCAATATTAGCATTCCACTTAAGTATCTAAATTCTAACCATGAGTGCAGTTTGCACATAGACTATATGAGATACTTTTTTAAGATGTTATATTGTCTCATCACGTTGTTAATGTTTCACAAACAAAAACAAGTCTTTTGTTTTCCTTGTACCTTTAGTTCCTATATATGAGTATGTCTTGGCTATCCAATGGTTCAGCCCTTCTCAGATTTTAAAACACAGTGTGACATTACTATTTTTCTCAAAATGAGAAAGGCTTTCACTCTACAATGTGCACTTTTTCACTTTTGTGTTTCCTTGGTTCTTTTTGCTACATTCACTTGTGCATCTATCGTTGTCAAGTTATGAATGTGTTCCTGTCATTTCTTTCAGGTTACTTCTTAACTTGATTTAGGTTGAGACATTATGAACTTAATTTTTAGTTGAGACCTTGTTAGCATGAGTAAGGTTATATAACATCATCAGCTATGTATCATTTTTTTCAATTGATATTCGTAGAGTTTCTTTTAAAGTTGGTTTTTTTCGATTTTATTACAATAGGTTCTTTTTTATTTAGAGTAATATTATTTTTTAACTAACACATTGGTTAGTGTTTTTTTATTTACATCTATAATGTTGTACAATTGATGTCAAACATAAGTTTTCCGGTTAATATCAACAAATATCATTTTCAATTAACATTAATCAAGATGATTTCTTACCAACTTAGATAAAATTTATTTTTTAACTAACATCAATAAGATTTTCTCAATCATAATTAGCATTGTTATTTTTCAATTAAGGTCAGGTAGAATCTTTTACCAACACTAGAGTATTTTTTCTTTTTTTCAACTTACTTGTAGTCAACATTAATATAAGTTATTTTTCAGTTGAAATTATATTTTGTCAATCAGTGTTAATGAAATTATCTTTTTATGAATGTCACCTGAATTTTTATTGAAGTTTATAATAACTACTTTTTATTGATATTTGTACTTTTTCTTTATCAATGTCAATAATTTTATTTAGTAGTAATTTTTATATTT
>Ga0123340_1004505_pt1 | contig 13222 bp, 10 predicted proteins | sample SirMexnodulemix_FD_89961 | JGI IMG/M metagenome (GOLD analysis project Ga0123340, IMG submission 89961) | Root nodule microbial communities of legume samples collected from Mexico - Siratro Mexico nodule mix | ecosystem: Host-associated > Plants > Roots > Nodule | place: Mexico: Nepantla... | reverse complement strand
CAACACAGTACAGGAAATTGTAAATATCTTACCTCACCAGTCCATAGTCTAAACGCAATGTGATCAGGGTAACTAACCAAAACAGAACGATCAGAAGGGCCACCTGGGAATCCCCCTGCCTCAACAGCTTCATCACGTTTGTCTCCTCGCCTTACAGAGGCTGTCGGTCTTTTTCGACCCCCCCTCTAGTTCTTGCCATAGCTCTAAAACAAGGAAAAAAAATTGAAAATCCAAAGTAACCAAAAAATACAACATTTTTCAGAAAAAAAAAACATGTTGCGGGTTCTGTAACCCGTAATGCAATTGAAAATTCAAATGCATTGCGGGTTATAGAACCCGCAACATTTTTCAGAAAAAAAACATGTTGCGGGTTCTGTAACCCGCAATGCATTTGAATTTTCGAATGCATTGCGGGTTACAGAACCCGCAACGACGACTTTTAACAGCGAAAAATGCCCTCCACCGCCGTCGTCTGCCATTAAACTCTCAAACTTTCACTCCAATATGAAATTAAACATACAATGCACCTTACCTTTATTTCAATTGATTGTATTGTTGAAAATTTGATATGTGGTGGAATCTTTATGGTGCCCGTGGAGAGTGAATGGAGGTTGATGGAGGTAGATAGAAGATTCAATGGTGGAACTTTTGTGGTGCTCAAGCTTTTCTCCAATGTAAGAGGAGAACAATGGAAAAAATTTGGAAGATGCAGCGTATGGAGATATGGAGGTGCAGGGTTGGTGGAGTGTGAAATGGGAGAAGGATGGAAGAAGAAGATGATGAAGGTATGAAAAGGGTAAAATGGGTTTTTCAAAAAAATCAAAAAGATATTTTTGTAAAATCGTTATTAGTATGGAGGTGCGGGAAGAATCACTCGTAACCTATACACAGAGTCTTCACCCTCTTACAGAACCAAGTTCAAATAGATCACAAATAACATTACTTTGACCTAACTTATTTATACTTCTAATTACAAATATCTTAATTACTACAAAAATAAAAACTAATAGCTTATGTTATAGTTGGAGTTGCAGTTGAAAATATATTAGAAATTACTATACCAAATCACTATATTTTCTTTACATTTCCTACCCTTTTCAAGTATCAGAAATGTCATGTAACAAATGATACAGAACGAAAATGAAATTTACATAGCATAATCAATATTTATGATGATTCTCTCTAATTAACATCACAAAAATTAACATTAAAAATATCCTAATTGTGGACAACGGTGCAAATTATATTAAAATAAATAATGGGCGAAACCATAAAAAATAAAAGAACAGGAATTAGAAGAAATGAGGAATTTCTCTGAACTTTATTCCAGTAGTGTTAGGTACAAGGCTAAAAAGAATGAATGAACGTCAAAATCGACAAGAGGAATTAAGAAAACAATGGGGGGACCAGAGTCCCTAAATTGACCTAAACGACTTATCAGGAGAAAAAAAAAAAAAAAAAAAAGAGAATCATTTACACTTAAATCACAAACCCAATTCTATGCTGTAGACAGCTGCAAAGGATCACCTTGTGATGCAGAGCACAAAGAATATGTATTGTTATCTATTTGGTTAAGTGTTTGGCATTGCTTCCAGGATTTTGCCTGTTGTTAGAAAGCCCGTTTAGCTTTAATGAAGTTAGCAAAGTCAGACTCTTGGTGAAAATTCAATTCAATCTGCTCTCTAACCCCATAATGAAGGGTCTCGAGCTTTAAAGCGCTTTGGAGGAACCTCTATGGAATGCAGCAACCTATCTGTCTGGCAATGAGGTCGTCTTCTACTAACTTCCTCATTACTTCCCTTCTCATATCTTACGGATATGGGAATGCTATTCCCCCTTGCAAATTTCTCTCTCGAGGAAATTTCACCATTAACCTTATCACTAACACCGCCACTATATCTGTAACTCGTTTCCTTTCTTTTGCTCATATCTACTGGTGCCACACTCCTTCCTTCGTGAAGGTCTTTCTTCAACTGTTTTTGTTCCTGCACATATATATACAATATTATATGTCATCATGGCCAATGCATTAGTGCAGAAAGAACTACATGGTGACAGAGAATGCTGGAAACAAGTACACCACGAAAGGTTAAATTCTTGGCTAGACCTTGTCTGCACAAGATATTTGGACTAGACCAATGGATCTTTAACATATATTATCATTTTTATACTAAATATACTAACATAATTCCTTGTGCCACAATTATTTTTACATTAAAGTAATGATATACTCAATTGGTGACTAGTTTAGTCTGCACAATTATTAGAATAAACAACGGAATCATTCACTTACGAAATACCAATGATGATTTTTTATTGGTTGACAATGTAAAAACTTTTAGACTGACAATACATATCTGAAAGTCATTTTTAAAAATAGTAGTTCAAATATGTAACAATACCTGCTGTACAGAATTTGTTGAAAACGTAGCACCTCTTATATTTGTCCTCTCTGCCTTAAGAGAAGAACGGCGCTTAACCCTAAAAATCCATGAATCAGAATCATCACTCTTGCTATCCACAACAAGCTTCTTCTCTAATCTATGCACGTTGGCCATAGATTTATTAGGGTATTCATAGTGAGCAGGGGGTTGAAAAGACTCAGAAGCATTGTTGGATATTCTTTCACAATTCTCTTCAAAATCAGGACTGCCTAATTTAAAGTTAGCATGCATCTCATCCTGCAATCAGGATAAGGGAAAAAAATATGACTCCTGGTGCAGGACTATAGAAATGATAATATCACCCATAGACAGTGACTTACGATATTGGAAGCAGAGATCTCAGGAGGTTTGGAAAGAGAACATAACGTAGATGCAGCAGAAGATACTTCAGGTCTAGAAACAAATTGACTTTGTATACGCTCTTGATTATTTGTTGACAGCTTTGGGGTGGTACAAAAATTAGTAACAGAATCAAATTTCATCTCACAATAAGGTGTATATCCATTAGCCTCAGCCATCTGGAACATGTTTGACAAAGGGCCTGAATAGATGTTTTTTTCACTTTTCATTTGCTTAAGTATCTCTTCCAAAATTCCATCTTCCTGCTCAAATCTCTTGGCCGCAGCTTCCATGTCTGAAGTATATTCCCTAAGATAAAGTGTGCGTTTGGTCCCACAGGTGAAGTCAAGAGATTCTATATCTAGATTATCACATTTAAAGACATTAAAAACGAGCAAATTGCATTACTAAACAGGTGTGCATGATTTAATCAAATTGAAAAGTCACTTCATTACATATTTAATATGAGGAAGACAAAAATATATAATGCTTATCTTGTTATTATGCACAATATATGGAATGAGGAATTTAGTATTTATGTAACAACCAAAAATATATACAACTAAGCCTTTCCACATAGGGTCGCCTAAATAAATTAAAAACAATAGATTTTATCATAAATTGTGGTTTTTAGAAAAAATCTTTGACAGTCTAACCTACTTTCCTCAGTTGTTTGCCTCTAGCAATTCGGCTACCCTATATCTGATCTACTCTCCTGACTAAGGCTTCTAAGGTCTTCTCCACACGTGTCTAAACTAGCTAAAATTGTACTATTTTTTAACAGAGGTTATTAGGTTGCAGCCCAACTTTCTCTCTAATACACTCCTTTCTAAACCCATCTTGGGAACAAAAAATGATAATATCAAACAAGTACTTCATTACCTAACTTGAGCAAACTCAAACTCATCTATTAGTAAAAAGCATTGACAAAAGCTTACCATGGCGAAGGCATACTGGATGCTGGTGACATTCACAGTCAACATAAGCTACATAACAGTCCCGTTTGCAAACGCTACAGAGAATTGTACCATGGGAATGTGAAGAAACACTTGTACATGCCCTTGATTTCGTTAAGAGCCAACGAGCACAATGTTGAAAGCGCATCAAATTAACGAAAGAAATCTTAACACAATTTCGAGATACCAAATCTTCAGGGGAAATGTCTGAATCTTCAAGTGTTAATGTTGCATCCAGAAGCATTGCTTCTTTGCATAAAAGTTCTTCATGGGGCAGCAAAGGAACTCTGTGAAGAAGTGCATATCTTTGACTAGCAATAGCCCCTAAAGGAAACCAATCACCAATTGCAAAATTCACAGCTTCTCCACAGTTGAAACCTAAAATTTGATTGAAATATATAAATTATGTATTTGATATAATAGGTGGGTTGGACTCTGGGAACACCAAGTTTAACATATGCTTTGGAACTAAAATGTACTGAATATATGCAATAAATCTCACCATGACTAAAGCCAGCATGATATGCTCTGGGGAAAGTTATTACGTAATCCCCTGGATTTTGAACAGCCTTGTAGACAGGGACTTTATGCTCCAACAAAATATTCGGTGGGAACATAGTTGTTTTCCCCAAGAGAACATCAAAGGCTCCATCTTCCCCACCAGTTGACAAAATATCATTAGTATACACGTGTTGTCTCACCACCTTTTCAAACTCCAATGCTGCATGACCTGGAATGCCATACCAAGTTTTTGATGCTCCACAGTGATGATAATTAACACTGTCATAACAATATAAATATGATTAAAAAAAACATGTGGCAAATGCTAACCAGTGCCCAAAGTTATCAAAACTAGCAAGCTTTTAATAAAAATGCTATTGATGCACCATTACCATGATTTCCAATTGCCTGCTGTAATTAATAGGATTTAATATTAGCATTTTTAGATTATTAACTCTTGAGAATTGTAAGTTTTTTTGTCTCTTGAAATTCCTGAATTAAAAGTAATAAAGGCTATAGATAGGAGTGGTTTCATCCATTTGGTAATCATCAGATTAATAAATCATTTTCAGATTTCTCCTTCAAATGTTTATACTTTCACGTTGCGGAACTTTTTTCTTTTCTTTAGTTTCTACCTATTACTCTCTTGTCTGATGCCCTTCAAGACACTGGTTAGCAAGACCCTTAGCATTATTATGCCTAACATGATGTTATGTAGAAAATAAGCAACATTTACCTGTATAAATAATGATCTTCCACGTGCCAAGCAAACATGCTAAACAGCATTCCAATGTATAGCATGGGTTCTGTTACTCCCTGCAATAAAAACCCAAAGTGCGTCATTGACAAACATAAACATGAGTTTTGGTCATTCAAAGAAAAATAACGGTTATACCGGAATTGACGTTTCCAATAGCCGCAAAATAGACTTGGGCAACCACGAAAATTTCTGAGATCATAAAGAAAATGTACTTCACCGAGTTAAACAACAATACACTACTAGATCACATTTACCAAAAGAAACAACGAAAAAAATCATATCATGTTCCGACAAATAAAACAAAAAAATCTCACCAAAAGTACAAAAAAAAATATATCAACATGGACAAAATTGAAAGAGTTACAATAGTAAACAGGGGAAACTGCATTGCTTGGATGTTCAGCAGCCAAGGAACCCAAGATGAGAGCTCAAAAGGAGTTCTTTGAAGTTTGCTGATAAGAGGTCCAGACCCAAAATTCATACGGTGTAGGAAAGAAAAACGAGAGATTCAGCAATCATAACCCTGATATAGATAGTTAAAACCACGTTATAAATAGGGGATTAGAAGAGAGCACGGGAACATGTGTTTTTAGACTATTCAAGGAACCTCCTGACGGGAGGGTGTAGGGCTCTCGAAATCCTATAAAGCTTGCCGAATTGGCTAGGAGGATCACCGATCAATTCTTAATAAATATTCCTTTATTTTCATTCTTAATTCCTCTTTTTCTGGTTAGGACCTATCAACTGGTATTAAAGCTCCCGATTTAGGGAGCACAATTACAGCAATGGAGACAAGAGCAGAAGCACGACAGAATTCCCTACAGAAGGCTATCACACCTGCCAGGGAAGAGCAAAAAACTCAAAAGAATTGCAAGATGGAAGGTTCAAGAAGATGGATGGAATGCTTGAAGATATAACGTAGATAGAGAAAGATAAATTAGGGGAAGTGTATCCATGATAAAGGTCGAAGGGAGGACTATTCTGAAGCAGAGGGGGTTGGATCAAAAGACGCATCCGATAATGGAGCACAAGAAAAGTGAAAGAAACACGAGATTCCACTGTTCACGGGGAAAAAGCTTTTGGGTGGCTGCATCTCCTGAAGAGATATTTTCAAATTAAGTGTGTCAACCCGGAAGAAAGGAATCAGGCAGTATTGCTCACTGTGGTGGGAAGGCACTAAGTTGGCTCCATTGGTGAGAGTCTTGTAACTCAAATCCTTCTTGGGAAGGGCTCAAGATAGTGATGATTCAAAGATTTCAACCCACTATGATGCAGAATCCTTTTGAACTCTTGTTGAGCCTGAAACAAACATGTTTTGTTGAGGATTTCATCGAACAATTTGAAGGATATGCTGGCTCATTGAAGCAACTATATCAATAATACCTTATGAGAGTTTTCTTGAATGGATTGTGAGAAGATATTGGGATTGAGGTAGAATTACACGAACTAGTGGATTTGGCAACCATAATGAATAAAGCTTGGATTATAAAAGAAAATATTCAGGTTTTTGTGAGAATAGGACCCCCATCAATTAGAAAGCCTCCTGATTACCAGGTCGAGTGTACATACATGTATATTATAGATATGTATATACACACAAATATATATATATATATATATATTTGTGTGTATATACATATCTATAATATACATGTATGTACACTCGACCTGGTAATCAGGAGGCTTTCTAATTGATGGGGGTCCTATTCTCACAAAAACCTGAATATTTTCTTTTATAATCCAAGCTTTATTCATTATGGTTGCCAAATCCACTAGTTCGTGTAATTCTACCTCAATCCCAATATCTTCTCACAATCCATTCAAGAAAACTCTCATAAGGTATTATTGATATAGTTGCTTCAATGAGCCAGCATATCCTTCAAATTGTTCGATGAAATCCTCAACAAAACATGTTTGTTTCAGGCTCAACAAGAGTTCAAAAGGATTCTGCATCATAGTGGGTTGAAATCTTTGAATCATCACTATCTTGAGCCCTTCCCAAGAAGGATTTGAGTTACAAGACTCTCACCAATGGAGCCAACTTAGTGCCTTCCCACCACAGTGAGCAATACTGCCTGATTCCTTTCTTCCGGGTTGACACACTTAATTTGAAAATATCTCTTCAGGAGATGCAGCCACCCAAAAGCTTTTTCCCCGTGAACAGTGGAATCTCGTGTTTCTTTCACTTTTCTTGTGCTCCATTATCGGATGCGTCTTTTGATCCAACCCCCTCTGCTTCAGAATAGTCCTCCCTTCGACCTTTATCATGGATACACTTCCCCTAATTTATCTTTCTCTATCTACGTTATATCTTCAAGCATTCCATCCATCTTCTTGAACCTTCCATCTTGCAATTCTTTTGAGTTTTTTGCTCTTCCCTGGCAGGTGTGATAGCCTTCTGTAGGGAATTCTGTCGTGCTTCTGCTCTTGTCTCCATTGCTGTAATTGTGCTCCCTAAATCGGGAGCTTTAATACCAGTTGATAGGTCCTAACCAGAAAAAGAGGAATTAAGAATGAAAATAAAGGAATATTTATTAAGAATTGATCGGTGATCCTCCTAGCCAATTCGGCAAGCTTTATAGGATTTCGAGAGCCCTACACCCTCCCGTCAGGAGGTTCCTTGAATAGTCTAAAAACACATGTTCCCGTGCTCTCTTCTAATCCCCTATTTATAACGTGGTTTTAACTATCTATATCAGGGTTATGATTGCTGAATCTCTCGTTTTTCTTTCCTACACCGTATGAATTTTGGGTCTGGACCTCTTATCAGCAAACTTCAAAGAACTCCTTTTGAGCTCTCATCTTGGGTTCCTTGGCTGCTGAACATCCAAGCAATGCAGTTTCCCCTGTTTACTATTGTAACTCTTTCAATTTTGTCCATGTTGATATATTTTTTTTTGTACTTTTGGTGAGATTTTTTTGTTTTATTTGTCGGAACATGATATGATTTTTTTCGTTGTTTCTTTTGGTAAATGTGATCTAGTAGTGTATTGTTGTTTAACTCGGTGAAGTACATTTTCTTTATGATCTCAGAAATTTTCGTGGTTGCCCAAGTCTATTTTGCGGCTATTGGAAACGTCAATTCCGGTATAACCGTTATTTTTCTTTGAATGACCAAAACTCATGTTTATGTTTGTCAATGACGCACTTTGGGTTTTTATTGCAGGGAGTAACAGAACCCATGCTATACATTGGAATGCTGTTTAGCATGTTTGCTTGGCACGTGGAAGATCATTATTTATACAGGTAAATGTTGCTTATTTTCTACATAACATCATGTTAGGCATAATAATGCTAAGGGTCTTGCTAACCAGTGTCTTGAAGGGCATCAGACAAGAGAGTAATAGGTAGAAACTAAAGAAAAGAAAAAAGTTCCGCAACGTGAAAGTATAAACATTTGAAGGAGAAATCTGAAAATGATTTATTAATCTGATGATTACCAAATGGATGAAACCACTCCTATCTATAGCCTTTATTACTTTTAATTCAGGAATTTCAAGAGACAAAAAAACTTACAATTCTCAAGAGTTAATAATCTAAAAATGCTAATATTAAATCCTATTAATTACAGCAGGCAATTGGAAATCATGGTAATGGTGCATCAATAGCATTTTTATTAAAAGCTTGCTAGTTTTGATAACTTTGGGCACTGGTTAGCATTTGCCACATGTTTTTTTTAATCATATTTATATTGTTATGACAGTGTTAATTATCATCACTGTGGAGCATCAAAAACTTGGTATGGCATTCCAGGTCATGCAGCATTGGAGTTTGAAAAGGTGGTGAGACAACACGTGTATACTAATGATATTTTGTCAACTGGTGGGGAAGATGGAGCCTTTGATGTTCTCTTGGGGAAAACAACTATGTTCCCACCGAATATTTTGTTGGAGCATAAAGTCCCTGTCTACAAGGCTGTTCAAAATCCAGGGGATTACGTAATAACTTTCCCCAGAGCATATCATGCTGGCTTTAGTCATGGTGAGATTTATTGCATATATTCAGTACATTTTAGTTCCAAAGCATATGTTAAACTTGGTGTTCCCAGAGTCCAACCCACCTATTATATCAAATACATAATTTATATATTTCAATCAAATTTTAGGTTTCAACTGTGGAGAAGCTGTGAATTTTGCAATTGGTGATTGGTTTCCTTTAGGGGCTATTGCTAGTCAAAGATATGCACTTCTTCACAGAGTTCCTTTGCTGCCCCATGAAGAACTTTTATGCAAAGAAGCAATGCTTCTGGATGCAACATTAACACTTGAAGATTCAGACATTTCCCCTGAAGATTTGGTATCTCGAAATTGTGTTAAGATTTCTTTCGTTAATTTGATGCGCTTTCAACATTGTGCTCGTTGGCTCTTAACGAAATCAAGGGCATGTACAAGTGTTTCTTCACATTCCCATGGTACAATTCTCTGTAGCGTTTGCAAACGGGACTGTTATGTAGCTTATGTTGACTGTGAATGTCACCAGCATCCAGTATGCCTTCGCCATGGTAAGCTTTTGTCAATGCTTTTTACTAATAGATGAGTTTGAGTTTGCTCAAGTTAGGTAATGAAGTACTTGTTTGATATTATCATTTTTTGTTCCCAAGATGGGTTTAGAAAGGAGTGTATTAGAGAGAAAGTTGGGCTGCAACCTAATAACCTCTGTTAAAAAATAGTACAATTTTAGCTAGTTTAGACACGTGTGGAGAAGACCTTAGAAGCCTTAGTCAGGAGAGTAGATCAGATATAGGGTAGCCGAATTGCTAGAGGCAAACAACTGAGGAAAGTAGGTTAGACTGTCAAAGATTTTTTCTAAAAACCACAATTTATGATAAAATCTATTGTTTTTAATTTATTTAGGCGACCCTATGTGGAAAGGCTTAGTTGTATATATTTTTGGTTGTTACATAAATACTAAATTCCTCATTCCATATATTGTGCATAATAACAAGATAAGCATTATATATTTTTGTCTTCCTCATATTAAATATGTAATGAAGTGACTTTTCAATTTGATTAAATCATGCACACCTGTTTAGTAATGCAATTTGCTCGTTTTTAATGTCTTTAAATGTGATAATCTAGATATAGAATCTCTTGACTTCACCTGTGGGACCAAACGCACACTTTATCTTAGGGAATATACTTCAGACATGGAAGCTGCGGCCAAGAGATTTGAGCAGGAAGATGGAATTTTGGAAGAGATACTTAAGCAAATGAAAAGTGAAAAAAACATCTATTCAGGCCCTTTGTCAAACATGTTCCAGATGGCTGAGGCTAATGGATATACACCTTATTGTGAGATGAAATTTGATTCTGTTACTAATTTTTGTACCACCCCAAAGCTGTCAACAAATAATCAAGAGCGTATACAAAGTCAATTTGTTTCTAGACCTGAAGTATCTTCTGCTGCATCTACGTTATGTTCTCTTTCCAAACCTCCTGAGATCTCTGCTTCCAATATCGTAAGTCACTGTCTATGGGTGATATTATCATTTCTATAGTCCTGCACCAGGAGTCATATTTTTTTCCCTTATCCTGATTGCAGGATGAGATGCATGCTAACTTTAAATTAGGCAGTCCTGATTTTGAAGAGAATTGTGAAAGAATATCCAACAATGCTTCTGAGTCTTTTCAACCCCCTGCTCACTATGAATACCCTAATAAATCTATGGCCAACGTGCATAGATTAGAGAAGAAGCTTGTTGTGGATAGCAAGAGTGATGATTCTGATTCATGGATTTTTAGGGTTAAGCGCCGTTCTTCTCTTAAGGCAGAGAGGACAAATATAAGAGGTGCTACGTTTTCAACAAATTCTGTACAGCAGGTATTGTTACATATTTGAACTACTATTTTTAAAAATGACTTTCAGATATGTATTGTCAGTCTAAAAGTTTTTACATTGTCAACCAATAAAAAATCATCATTGGTATTTCGTAAGTGAATGATTCCGTTGTTTATTCTAATAATTGTGCAGACTAAACTAGTCACCAATTGAGTATATCATTACTTTAATGTAAAAATAATTGTGGCACAAGGAATTATGTTAGTATATTTAGTATAAAAATGATAATATATGTTAAAGATCCATTGGTCTAGTCCAAATATCTTGTGCAGACAAGGTCTAGCCAAGAATTTAACCTTTCGTGGTGTACTTGTTTCCAGCATTCTCTGTCACCATGTAGTTCTTTCTGCACTAATGCATTGGCCATGATGACATATAATATTGTATATATATGTGCAGGAACAAAAACAGTTGAAGAAAGACCTTCACGAAGGAAGGAGTGTGGCACCAGTAGATATGAGCAAAAGAAAGGAAACGAGTTACAGATATAGTGGCGGTGTTAGTGATAAGGTTAATGGTGAAATTTCCTCGAGAGAGAAATTTGCAAGGGGGAATAGCATTCCCATATCCGTAAGATATGAGAAGGGAAGTAATGAGGAAGTTAGTAGAAGACGACCTCATTGCCAGACAGATAGGTTGCTGCATTCCATAGAGGTTCCTCCAAAGCGCTTTAAAGCTCGAGACCCTTCATTATGGGGTTAGAGAGCAGATTGAATTGAATTTTCACCAAGAGTCTGACTTTGCTAACTTCATTAAAGCTAAACGGGCTTTCTAACAACAGGCAAAATCCTGGAAGCAATGCCAAACACTTAACCAAATAGATAACAATACATATTCTTTGTGCTCTGCATCACAAGGTGATCCTTTGCAGCTGTCTACAGCATAGAATTGGGTTTGTGATTTAAGTGTAAATGATTCTCTTTTTTTTTTTTTTTTTTTTCTCCTGATAAGTCGTTTAGGTCAATTTAGGGACTCTGGTCCCCCCATTGTTTTCTTAATTCCTCTTGTCGATTTTGACGTTCATTCATTCTTTTTAGCCTTGTACCTAACACTACTGGAATAAAGTTCAGAGAAATTCCTCATTTCTTCTAATTCCTGTTCTTTTATTTTTTATGGTTTCGCCCATTATTTATTTTAATATAATTTGCACCGTTGTCCACAATTAGGATATTTTTAATGTTAATTTTTGTGATGTTAATTAGAGAGAATCATCATAAATATTGATTATGCTATGTAAATTTCATTTTCGTTCTGTATCATTTGTTACATGACATTTCTGATACTTGAAAAGGGTAGGAAATGTAAAGAAAATATAGTGATTTGGTATAGTAATTTCTAATATATTTTCAACTGCAACTCCAACTATAACATAAGCTATTAGTTTTTATTTTTGTAGTAATTAAGATATTTGTAATTAGAAGTATAAATAAGTTAGGTCAAAGTAATGTTATTTGTGATCTATTTGAACTTGGTTCTGTAAGAGGGTGAAGACTCTGTGTATAGGTTACGAGTGATTCTTCCCGCACCTCCATACTAATAACGATTTTACAAAAATATCTTTTTGATTTTTTTGAAAAACCCATTTTACCCTTTTCATACCTTCATCATCTTCTTCTTCCATCCTTCTCCCATTTCACACTCCACCAACCCTGCACCTCCATATCTCCATACGCTGCATCTTCCAAATTTTTTCCATTGTTCTCCTCTTACATTGGAGAAAAGCTTGAGCACCACAAAAGTTCCACCATTGAATCTTCTATCTACCTCCATCAACCTCCATTCACTCTCCACGGGCACCATAAAGATTCCACCACATATCAAATTTTCAACAATACAATCAATTGAAATAAAGGTAAGGTGCATTGTATGTTTAATTTCATATTGGAGTGAAAGTTTGAGAGTTTAATGGCAGACGACGGCGGTGGAGGGCATTTTTCGCTGTTAAAAGTCGTCGTTGCGGGTTCTGTAACCCGCAATGCATTCGAAAATTCAAATGCATTGCGGGTTACAGAACCCGCAACATGTTTTTTTTCTGAAAAATGTTGCGGGTTCTATAACCCGCAATGCATTTGAATTTTCAATTGCATTACGGGTTACAGAACCCGCAACATGTTTTTTTTTTCTGAAAAATGTTGTATTTTTTGGTTACTTTGGATTTTCAATTTTTTTTCCTTGTTTTAGAGCTATGGCAAGAACTAGAGGGGGGGTCGAAAAAGACCGACAGCCTCTGTAAGGCGAGGAGACAAACGTGATGAAGCTGTTGAGGCAGGGGGATTCCCAGGTGGCCCTTCTGATCGTTCTGTTTTGGTTAGTTACCCTGATCACATTGCGTTTAGACTATGGACTGGTGAGGTAAGATATTTACAATTTCCTGTACTGTGTTG
>Ga0123340_1004503_pt1 | contig 13223 bp, 13 predicted proteins | sample SirMexnodulemix_FD_89961 | JGI IMG/M metagenome (GOLD analysis project Ga0123340, IMG submission 89961) | Root nodule microbial communities of legume samples collected from Mexico - Siratro Mexico nodule mix | ecosystem: Host-associated > Plants > Roots > Nodule | place: Mexico: Nepantla... | reverse complement strand
ATATAATATATGATATGTTTTTATGAAAAAATAAAAATCTAAAATATGATAAGAGATTAAATTATTCCAAAAACAACTTTAATAAATTATTTTATATGTTTAATTATTGTTAATTTCTCCATGACTTTTGCAAATTACTCATAAAATTACTAGATAAATACAAATAAGCTAGAACAATTCTTTAGGATGAGTTTGGTTGAGATAATGGTTAGAAATACAATTAAGATTTAAATATATTGTTGTTTCTAATAAAATATTGGCTTTTGTTTTTAGTTTTGATATTTTTTTAAATTCTCTATTTTTAATTGTTTTTATTTTATTTTTGGTCTCAAAAACACTTCAAATAACATCTGGAATAATGAAATAAAGTGGCTTAAACTTTATTTAAGTGAGAACGAGAAGAGAAATAATTTTTAGTAAAGGAAAATACATTCTACTATTTCTTAGATGTTTCTATTCATCATTTTCTCTCCCTCTTCATCTTTTCTCCATCAAATACTTTTAATTTTAACTTTTTTATTTATTTATACTACCTATTTTCATTCAATCTACATATTTCTCTCTCAACTAATTCAACATCAAAATTATTTTAAAGTGCGTTGATCAATTATCAAAACTTTTATATTAATGAAAAGTTAGTGAGTTTATACATAAGATATACAAGGAGGAAAAAAATGTTATTTTCTAGAAAAGGAAAAAAAAGAAACTAAAATGGAAGTCTCCCACAAATAGTGCTATTTCTATGTTTCATAATTCCCTCGTACAGAACTTTCCTGTTAGGAGGCATTATCTCTAATTCGGCTTCATCCCTCCATCTCTCACCATTCTTCATCTCCCAAATTTCTTCAGCCTTGATTCGTCCCACCCTTGTACTAATCATTTTACTGCTTCTACCGTAACTCTTGTCTTCCAATGCTTCTTTTGAAAATCGCACCTTTTTCTTCGCTTGATGTTTCTCCGAGCCTTGCAAACACAAGAAGAAAAAAAAACCCTTTTTTGAATTAGGTTTAAGACCAAAGTACAAAAGAAAATGGTAACTATATTTGAAAGAAATGGTACCACACAAATTCTTTTGGCCGTGTGCACATAAGATACCACCCATTTCATACTCAAATTTCTCCATGAAGTTAGATAGTAAACGTTTATGGACTTGGTGAACCAAGAAGGCCATGCTTCCAGATACAGCAACCACAGCCATCAACCCTAATTTCATGGAGTTGTCCATCTTTCTTTTCTCTGTTATTTGACAATCAAAGTGTCATCTAAGAAATGATCATGCATTCTGGTAGGTAAGAAGAATGATAGGCAGAATCATTTTGTGTTGAGGTAATGAAAAGATGATAACGGAAAAAAAAAAAAAAGAATAATGAAGAAAAGATATGTATAATGATGGATGGTTGTTGGTGCTTATGTATGGAACATGGAAAGAATGGTACTTTAGGTGGAAATGGACCATCTTCACAACACAACACAAGAATCTTTTTTGGCTAACTATTTTAGCCACGAAAATCCATCAATGTACTGGTGCCAAGTTAGGAAAGCCTTTAAACAGTGAAATTGAAGAATGTTCCATTCATGATTTGTTAATTTTGGACCCATGGAGTGGTTGGTGGCTGGATTTATCTTTGGGTTTTTCTATCTTAAATCTATCAATTTCTGTGCAGAAGATGTGTTTCTAATCGACCATTCTGATATATTTATCATTGTTAAGATGGGTGAATTTAGACAGTGCTAAATTTAAACTGACTCGTATTAACATTCTAATTTATTTTGTAGTTTTTTGTATTTTTCCATATTTTTATTTCTCTTTCTTTTTTTCTGTGCATTTATTTCTTTCATCCTCTACTTTTAATGGAAACAAACATACTCTTACTATGTTTTCCCTAATCTGATCTGGTATGAGTGTGGAACCATTTTTTCTTCTCTGAATAAAGATCCAGGTACAATCAAACTGTCATAACCTTTATCTTCTAAAAAATAAATAACTAGTCAGTCAGTCATCTGAAGTTGCAAGCCGCAAGTAACACGTTACTGCTCTCTAATGATCAATATGAAAAACTTGAATTCTTACTCTGAAAGAACAAGAAAAGAACCACCGTAAAGTTGTTCTTAATACATAATACTTAAAGTTAAACAATTGAATTGTGAAACCACTAAATATATTTCTTTTTCAGAATTTGAGTGTGAGCATAGCAATAATGTTTCACTGTTAACGTTCGTTGACACCGAAATCGGTGGTGGGGGCAAAAACAGTAAAATTAGAACAAGAAAGATCGGGCCAACAGTAAATTGAAAGCTCCAGTCAGACATATTTATTTATGATTTCTTTCTTACCAATACACAACAAAGCCCATTATATAAATACATGTATGTTTCTGAATATAAATTGACAAAGAATGAAAGAATGATCAGGATAATATTAAAAAACTATACACAACAAAGATTTATTTAATGCAACCTCCACAATATCTAAAAGAAATTCTGCATGCATCTTCAGCGAATACGATTCACATGAGCAAAGGGCTCACTATTGGCTTTCGGCGCTGGTTTGGAAGCTTGTGGAGTTCCAAAAACATTCCAAAATCTCAGAGTCTCGTCCCCTGCTGCAGAAGCCACAGTACACCCATCTGGACTTTGCGTCATATACAAAACTCTGGAGGTATGACCCTTGAGCTCTGCCATCTTAAGCATTGAAGGATATTTCCAAAGAGTAAGCTGGTTCTGGGTGAAACCATGAGAGCTAAGCAACTCACGCTCATTCTTGCTCCACAGCAGAGCGCACACTTGTGAGCCTGTGTTGACAGAGTTCAAGCACACCCCTGTATGCGTGTTCCAGAACTTAATGCAGTGATCGGCCCCACCTCAACCTGAAGCAAGCAGATTTGCTTGGAATGGACACCAAGCTAGTGCCTTCACAGCAGCTCTATGTTCCTCAAATCTGTGAAGCCAACGGGTTGCCGAATTTGAAGAGACATTAGCCCTATCCCATATGTGAATAACATTATCGTTGCCCCCGCTCGCCAAATGTTGTCCTGAGGGAGACCACTTAAGCCCACAGACCTCCTGCTGATGTCCTCTATAAAATTCAACAATATGAGACCTCACTCTAACATCATTATTAACGATTCTACCATCCATCCCTCCTGTTGTGAGGATATGATTGTTCCAAGACAGTGAACCCACTCGTGCTTGATGTCCACCTCTTAATGTTCTTACCTGCAGTCACCAAATCAAAACCATAATACATCACAATGCATACAATTTTTCAATTTAATAAGAACACATAACAAAAAGTTTAACTTTGATACAAACACCTTGTTATATATGACTTTTTTGACATAAGTACAATTTGATTTAAATATAATGACTTATCCAGTGTCATTCTATCATATCTACATTATCTTAAGTTCTAAAAGGTTGCCATTTTTAGTGTAGAAATTACACCCAAATAATTATTACAAAAGCAAACAATTATCAACTATTTGACAATCGATTATTAGACGACACTACAAAAACCTTTGACAAGAACCTTTGCAATGCCAATTAGCCTATTCCAATAAAATTCCACAAAAATGCTTAAAAGAATTAAAATTTACCATCCTAGAAGAATGAGAATCCCAGAGCTGGACATGAGAATTGTTCAAACCAATGGCTAAATGGCGTCCATCGGGAGCCCAGGCAACACTTGTAACAGGACCATCTTCCTCATCCACGGTGACAAGTTCAGCAGTGGAGCTATCATCGGCATTCCATAGATACACAGTGTTCTGAAGGGCAATACTAAGAACATTGCTGATACCCCAATCCAATAGATTCAAATAAAAGTCATCCAGTATATCTGGAGCGTCCAACGTTCTCTCAGAACTCTGAAAGCCATTTCAAAAACAGTTACAACAGAATTTCATTTTCAAGAGTCTGATCAGTAAACATGCAGAATTTTGAATTCAATTTACATACCTGAGGAATGTAACGTCTGGGCTTAGAGGATTTGGTTGGGGGAGGAGGCGAAAGGATGCACTTGGGAATGAGTTCAACCGGCGTCGGAGGTTTGTTCTTGAAGGCCAAGATTCGAGTGCGATTCATGTTGAAAGCCTCAGCGAGTTTCTTCTGGTATGCTTCTCGAGAAGGTGACGTCACCACATCGTTCTCTTTCTCCCTGCCCTTCTTGTTACCCTCCGTGAGCATGTAGTGCGCGTAGTCGAAATCCATCGCCGAGCGATTGGGAATGAACCTGTCCAACTGTTTCACAAAAAATGTTAACAAAAAATTATTAATCAAGGGTTTTTGTTTTTGAGAAAATGAAATAAAGAGATGAGGGTTTACGTTTTCTTGAGAATTCTTAGTTCGGAAGAGGCGAACTTGGAAGGGGTATCTGGACTTGATCTTGGAGGAAGAAGAATTACAGGGTCCAGTGTTCATGGTTAGAAACCTTGCAAAAAAAAAAAAAAACAGAGAAACAAGTAAATGGAGAGGGATAAGAAATGAAATTGAAAAACAATGAGAATGAAAATGAGAATGGCGATGAGCAGTGGTGGTTGAATTTTGAATTGCAGATTCAGAGTAAGCGCGTTCAGATCAGAGAGAAAGAGACGAATGAATAGGAGAAGTAGAAGAAGAGGAACGATATGCTTCAAATCAGTCTTCTTTTATAGCGGAAAGTATCCGTTGAAAGTGGTATGACGAAACTACCCTTCACATCTAATTGACGTCGTTTTGTGATAGGGGTAAATTTGGGATAATACGCCAGCATCTTTCGCGGGTTACTAATATTATAACTCATACTATGTGAGAAAATTAGTCATTTCGTTTTTATTTTTAATTTAGATATAATTTATCATTTATAACGAAAGTATGAGATATATTGACAATATAATTATTTTAGTATTCATTTTTTTATTATTATCTAAAATCTATCTTTTAAAATTAGTCTCACTTTCATTTCTTTGTTTTAACTAAAAATAATGTATGCTTTCATTTTCAAAGTATTTTAACTGACAAAAGTAGAAAAAACAAATCATATTCCTAGTTTTACAGGTAAATATTTTTTAAGAAGAAGAGGTGATGAAAGCCATTTTTTAAATTACACTGTTTTAGATATGAAAGACAACATTAGTAAAAAAATAGTAACATTAACAAACTAAAATCAAAGTCGAATGATAAGACAATAGGTTATATAAATAAAATTCATCCAACGATACTTTTAATACAAGCTTATTTTAGTATAAAATTTTTTAACCTCGTTATGCTTTTCAATTAGAGTTTCTAAATTTGTGGTATATTTAATGAGTTGATAGCAAATCTTTCTTTAATTTCATCTTTTGCAAAATCGAAATTTTCTTTCATATATTTCATAATGCATTTGTTTTATTGTCTGGGCTTTTAACAAAGTAATAGAAAAGTAAATATCTTAAACACTGATTGGTATCTTTACAACAGGATCATATCTAACCTCCGTTTTATAAAAAGACGTGCACAACACATGAAATGAGATATACTATTGCAAATATGCATTCTCTTTATTCACGAATCTTAAATTATAACTACACGAAAATACAACAAATATTTTATTAACTTAAAAGATACACCTTCATGATTAATTTTGTACATCAATTTTAGAAAGATTTAGATATAAACTTTAGAATCAATGTTATAACTGACGTTGTTGAAACTTATATATATATATATATATCACTTGTCAACCAATGTGAAAAGTTCACAATTCAATATTGGTTGTTATTTAACCAATATGAAAATACTCATAATTCAACTCTAATTATGTCCTAATTGACCTTAATTATGTATGAACACAATAGACATAGGAAGTAGGTTTTTTTAAAATATATTCTTTGTTTTTTGAAAATTTCTAACCTATAAAATTTTAATTTTAATCTCTAGTAAATAGCTATATAGTTTAAAATTAAATACACTTATAAATAAACACTAAAACATATGAATAACTACATTATTCAAATATTAAAACACAATTTTTTTTATTTAAATATAAAGTTATATAAGGTTTATAGAATTACAAGTTCTAGGAATTTAATCCTAAAATCTTTAGTTTTTTCTTTGGATACTGCTTTCATTACTCTAAATACTTGCATCATAAAATTAGGCTACAGTATAAGGCTACACTTCATAAGAAATACATTGATCGTACATTTGGTCGTGAAATCTCAACTATCGATGTGTTGAACCCATACTAAATTTTAATTGATAACACAGATAAAGTAGATTTAGTTGGTTAATCTTTATTCTGGAAACTTAACTAGTTTAGTAGGTGACATAATCAACTCAAACTCTCACACTTAAACAAATCAAAAGTTGCACAATCACCTTTTAATTATTAACTAACACAGTTTCCAGCTTGATTTAATGAAACAGATCGAATAAGAAGGCTGTACATCCTAAGAGTTAAATAATTTCAAAAAGCATCTTCTCAACTCTCCTCATATTTATGTGCCTGTGATAACATATGCATGCTTAACATGCTAAATGGAATAATACGAGATTAGACAAAGTGCTCCTCACATGGCAGTGCATGTGTATTTCCAACTCAGAGCTGCTATATATGCCTTCATGGATGATCTTAATTTCCAGCTTGAAGTTTCATCCGCCGCAAGGAGAGGTATGCCAACAGACGGTAACCAAAAACCATGGCTAACAGAGCAGCAACTTCTGTGAATCCACTGTCAAGTGTGATCCCATTTATGGTCCGTGTAATGTGTTCATATTGAACCTTAAGCAGAAGTTTATACGTATGGTAGTTGAAAGAGAGGTAGCGAATCCAAGATATGAATATGGGGACTTTCTGTAAATTTAGAAGCACAAGTCAGTTGCATTTAAGCATTTAAATTAGGAAAAATTAGATGAAGTTTCTCGTATTAATGATGACATGTATTTATTGTTCAATAATTAAATGAGAATATGTTATTGGGCTTGTGTCAGGAAATAAGGATTTTGTGCTCACTGAAATTTTTTAAATAAATTTACCTGCACAAAAAATCCTCCAGCCAGCATGAAAGTCATCACAGTTACTGAAGCCAAAGTTGTTGCCCTTTTCAAGTCCATTAGTGTAGCCCCAATTGCAAGTCCAAGTCCCTGTTTCACGATCAGTCGCAATTAGAATTGTCACTTTGGTTTATGTTATGTGCTCAGTAGTTGGATTATAAAACACAATGCATACCTGAGCTGCTATGATGCAGAGAAAAACTGTAAGAATACTAAGGAAAAAACGCCCTGCACTGAGTCTCAAACTGGCCATGAAATAAACAACAAGGAGGAAAAAGACTGGTAACACTAGGTCTAGTAGAAGGTCACTTGTAGTTCTGGCCACAAAATATGCACTTAGTCTGTACATATCCGTTGTTCGTTCCTTAGTCAGCATGGCCCTCTCTTGAGGAAATGTGAATATTGCAGTGAAGACGGGAAAAAATCCCCAAAACACAGCAATAAAGAACAGAAGTCCTGCCTGCACCGAAGAATGAAAATGTTAGCTTAGAATATGCTAATGTTTGATGTTAGAATCTGATTATGAACTTTAGTCCTTTCACGTTTCTTTATGATCCAAGAGTAGGGATTAAGTTTTTGACACAAATAGTTTACCTGATCTTGCAAACCTTTTGGGTTGTTAGCATCTGATTGCCACCAAAGTAATCCTAAGATGACTGCAGTGGAAAGAACTTGGGTAATTCTCAACCAGCTAAAATAGTCATGCTTCCTCTCTTTGAATCCTCTTGAAAACAATATAGAAAATTGCTCAAACCAACTTGCCCCCCACTGTCTTTTACAAGAATAAATTTTAGACTTCAGTTCTTCATCAAGAGGGACAGGAACCATTAACTTTGTCTTCTCTATTTCTGCCACTCGAGAATCATATGCCTCTTCTAGATACTGTTAAAGTTCAAATGCATTTAGATGTGAAAATTTTGCTCACAAGTCTTTTTCCTAATTAAATGAAATCAAAATTAATAATACCTCTTGTACAACTGAAGCAGATGGTTTGCCATTGCATGTTTCAACTTCAGCATTTCCCACCTGCACTCTATCCTTTAACTCCGATGGTACAGAAATATCATTTACGTTTCCATTTGCAAGGTCTAATAAAAACTCTGCTGGGTTCATGGTAATAAGGGGTGCACACCCTATAAACTGGAAATAGTCCATTGCTTCAGATGCTTTTCCAAAGTAAAGCAAACTCCCTTTTCCTAGAAGGATCAACTTATCAAATTTATGGAAGAGTCTGCTAGATGGTTGATGGATTGTTATCACTACGGTTTTACCAGCCTGGTACAAAGACAAAGGATAGCTGTGATAAAGATTTTAAAGATGATGAAAATATCTAACCAGTTTGAACCTAACATTTTACAGACCGGAGAAAGAATATAAGGATCTTTTAATATACAAAATATTTTTGTTACCTTAAACAAATACAAAGTGAAAGACATTTTATTGTTTTGAAAAAATTAAGCGTGCAAAAATCAGATAAAAAGTTAGAATCTATAATTAAATAATTAAATTACAGAATTAAAGTGAAAACAAGAATTTTTTTTTCTTAAAATATTAAAGCAAATTCATTTTTGGGCCCTTCCAATTCGAGACCCCAGGCCATGGCACATCTTACCAATGCGTGCATACAAGTAAATATTCCTGTGTATGGATGAATTCAAATTGGACAAAACCAGTGTCTATACATCTCGTGTCATGAGTTTAATGACCAACTGTGCACTTACATGTAGCATCAGCGTGGCGACAATAATTTAGTTTGTAAAGCGTGCCATCATCAAGATGGTCAATTAGACTCAATAATACTAACACGCTTAAGACCTAAATATGTAAAACTTAGAAAGTTTAATTCTTTCTGAGTTATGTAAGACTTTTTCATTTGATATAATGTTTTTAAACTCAAAGGGATGAATGAGAACAAACACCTCTGCTATGTCTTGTAGCAACTGAACTATCCTTAAAGCTGTTGTCGAATCCAAACCAGAAGTTGGTTCATCAAGAAAAAGAAGAGAAGGGTTGATTATGATCTCACTGCCAATACAAACCCTCTTCCTCTCCCCACCAGATACGCCTCGAACATAGGAACCTCCTATCATAGTATCTTGGCACCTGTTTTCATACACCTAAGTTATACTGATTGACTTTTATAATTAATATAAAATATTTATCACTCACAAGGGCTCATAACCCATATTAAATTTATCACGAGGCTATATTTTCAGCATGCTTATGCTCTTTCGTCGATTATGACTTTTATGTTGAGACATTCATTGTCATGGATGGAATTTACCTCTCTAATCCCAGCTCTTCGATGACTTCTAAAGCTCGTTTTTCCTTTTGCTCTTTCGTTAATATACTTGGCAATCTTAAGCGGGCAGCATACGTCAATGTTTCTTTAACAGTAAGGTGAGGAAACAGAACATCGTCTTGTGTCACGAATCCAATCCTGAAAAATGCATACTTGGTGTAAGTATGGTATCAACTAAGATAACCTTTTACATGGTCTAAGACAAATATAAGGACCGTCAGAGATTAAAAAATAAATTCTGACTATCTAATTTTTCAAAATCGTGTGGGCTATCATGACCACAGCTTCTATCTTATCAAATTTTTTTATTATGAAAACAACTCTGATCGTAAAAAGCTCGGAGTTTTCCCCTAAATTTATATTTGTCTTGTTAAGGATTCAATCTGTGTTTTAAGTAACTTCCCAGTTTCAATGCTGATAGTAATTAGTACGATTTTTACCTGCTCTTTAGAAACTTGGAATAAGGCTGGTCATTATAAGTGATAGAACCACCAACTGTGGACTGAATTAACCTTCCTCCTAGCAGATTTAACAAAGATGTCTTTCCACTTCCTGAAGGACCCATTAATGCCAAAACCTCCCCAGGATTAACAGAACCAGTGATCCCCTTTAAGATATCCTTCTCCTTAGTTGTAGTTATGCCTTTAATCACTACCTTGTAGGTCACATCGGTGAACTGTAGATTCCAAAATAAGAACTTATCTAATTTAGTGGGATCCATCACAAAAACAGTAGAACATAAAATAAAGCACAAAAGAAGCTCAATGCACGAAGGCATTTTTTTTTTTTCATCAAAAATTTTGTCTATCTATTCATACTCATACCCTTCTTTCTCAGCCAAACCATGTTATTAAGCCTCACATATAGCTAAAGCCTCGAAGCCAGAAAGGTTCCACTCTTGAACCTAGGTCTTTCAAGCGAATGAGAAATAAAACTAATTTGTTGATGCCCTGTAGGAGGCATCAAAAAGAAATTCAGAAAAATTTTAGTAACAAGTTAGCTAGCATATGCTGTACTTGTATCTGCTGTATTACTAATCATTTTATCTAGTTAACTAGAAAGAAGGGGTAGTCTTGTACATTGGTGTCACATAAAATGAAACTTTGTACAAGACTGAACCTGACCATGCTATATTGATAGCCATGTAACATGTTCTATTGGTAGCGTTGATCGCTAAATGAAGCTTCACCGTTGCCTGCCCAAATACATATACAGCACTAAATCAAACTCATGCTCTATTGGAGGTTTGAACAGTAGTACCGGCAGTGGTAGGTGCAGGCAAGTAATATTTAAGAGGAACATACTTAATTTTTGATACATAAAATGTATATTACCTTCAGATATATAGGCAGAGTATGTTCTGTCGGAAACTTAGGCTTATGAGTTCCGGCTTCAATATCCTCCGCTGCAATATACATAGCAACTCTTTTTTATACAAATCACAATGAGGGGAACAGAATGTCCTTCATGCAAGAGCACCAAGCAGTTAATTAGTACATAGCGTCACTTAGAGCAGTTGTGTGCAATATATTGGAAAATGCATGTTTATGAGTCTGTTTAGCTCAAAAAAACCCACGGTAGGGTTTGATTGGTAGGACAAAAATAATACTGAGGTTGATTTTTAACTGTACACAAGGATGCCCGAATAAGTTTCAGAGGGATCATATCAGTTGGAATACATGACTCCTAAAAATTAAGGCATATAGGACAAGTTAGTCATGACAATTGGCAAAGTAAGGCAAACCAACTCCACCCAGCCGTGAATAAAAGTCAAGCCAATTTAATGAAGGAGTCCAAGAATGAGACAGTGTGCTCTCCCACAAAAAAGGAAGACTGGTCCAGGCACAACCTAGCTAATAGTCGTTAGTCAACAAGTTATAAACATGGGTCATATGAACAAGATAGTCAACAAGTTTGGAAAAATATAAATATAGTGAATCTAATTAAGTTTCAGTTTGTGGCAAAACATCACAGTTTGACAGGAATATACAATCATATAAACTTTGATACATATCACAATTATGTTTTTAGTTTAAAATAATTAGATTAATTCTGTTTCATTTTTAAGACAGAGAAACATAAAAATTAATCAAATATAAATCTGTCTGCTAGAACCAGTCTAACGTGATTAAATAATATTTGAAAAGGATTTTATCGAGGTTAAAGTATTGTTAAAATATTATCAAGTTTTAAACACGCAAATTCTCAAAACGAAAAATGACGTCCTAAATGTGAAATTACAGGCTATTAATCCACTACATTAAAACCTAAATGTGAAATTACAGGCTATTAATCCACTACATTAAAAAACATTGGATTAATGCAAGAGTGTAAAGTATCAATAAATGCTTCTTAAACAATGATACCCATTTTGGACTTATTCAAGAATTTTAATTTGAGTATAAGCCGTGTTCAAGCAAACAAAACAGTACCATAATGAATCGCACGCTATGGAGAAACACATGTACAGGGAGGATGCGTGAAATGATCATTATCGTGATTAATTACAAAGTCGTTACTATGTAGGTGTGTGGATGGGGGGACCATTCTTGGGCATTGATAGTAGATGTCAGTGGCTCAGAAGGACAACCACACTATAGGACATATACCACTATTTCGGGTTCGGGGAATAACTGAGTCAAAACTTTGTTTGAATTGGACCGCTACGGCAGAGGTTTTGTTTTGATGGACCCGACTAAGACAAGTCCACGTAACTGAAAATATAGGTAGTCGAGTAAGACGTAACACTACCACAACAAATCCAGAAAGAGAGATTCGTTTAACTTAAGAGTTTGGTATTTAATGATATTTTTACTAGGAAGCATCATAATATTGACACCCTGACACGGACACGCCAAAAAAAATCTATTAAGCATTGGATAGGAAAGGAAAAAGTATTCTACGGATGTTCAACCCTTTACTTATATAACTAACTAACATGCAAATATTATAAACCAAGTAAAACTTTATGAGATTACGTCATTAATATTTTATAATATTATTATTTGTATATTATTCTTTTACATTGTTTTCGTTTCATAAAAGATATAAAGTGCAAACACTAAATTGTGTACTATTTTTTACTTTTCTATCAATAAATGTGCAGAACTAATACAAAAATACAAATAACGAAACCCTGTTTAAAACAGCACCAATTTGGACTGTATATTTCATCTTTCACTATAATTTTGGTTAAGTTAATCAAAATGTTATAAAAACATGTTCTTGAGTTTGTTTGTGCGGAAATGTAAGTTGAAACGCGAAGTTGTGAGGCAAAAAGAAGACGTATTTGTACACTATATTTATTTAGGATAATTTAGTAGGAGTAAAAGAAAAACATACTATGGCACTTTTTCTTATAACATTTATTTTTTTACTTTATTTTTTATTAAGTAAAGAAAATATAACTCCTTTTATTTGTATTTTTACTCTTTTTCATTTATTTTCACTGTGTTTTACTTATAATTCAAACAAAGTGGGAATGATTGGAAAGAACTAATTTAGCTTCACATCGATTCTTCGTATTAGCAAGCGGCAATGTCCGTCAAATTACGTGAATCACAAGTACGTCCCACTCGCTGCACTTTCCTGTGACCGTTTTTCACTTTTATGACCGCTATCCATCTAATTAATCCGCTTCGAATGGGTGTTAAAAAATTCTTTTACTTCACAAATTTTAACCCATTCTTAGTACTTGATAGTATAAAAAAGAAATATTCACATTTGGTAATATATTATCATGTATAAATTAGATTAACCATGTTGAATGAGAACCTATTCTTCAACAAAAGCATGTTTAATTAATAGCATTGCATTAGAATATAATTATCATAAATCTAAAATACAATTTATATAAATTTATTTATTTGTGAATTTTAAAATTATAGTATAATATATGAACAAAATACTT
>Ga0123340_1004499_pt1 | contig 13228 bp, 13 predicted proteins | sample SirMexnodulemix_FD_89961 | JGI IMG/M metagenome (GOLD analysis project Ga0123340, IMG submission 89961) | Root nodule microbial communities of legume samples collected from Mexico - Siratro Mexico nodule mix | ecosystem: Host-associated > Plants > Roots > Nodule | place: Mexico: Nepantla... | reverse complement strand
TTATATATATATATATATATATATAATTATATTAGTTCTTAGAGTTAAATTTAGATGTAAATAATTGTAATGAGTAATACTTAGAAAAAAATTGTTATGAGAAGTTTGTTGTCTTTTATTGTAACTATACTGATGGGGTGATTGTGTTCATCAAAAATAGTACTTGTTTATAAATAGCATAGGTTATAGTTGAAATAATTGATGAGTGATTGAAAGGCTAAAAATCACATTAAATTAAATAAAAATAATTTGTATTGTTGACAAGTATAATGATAAAATAATAATAATAACAATAATAATAAATAATAATGTTGTTAGAGATATCAATATCATATCATATATTCATCGTATTCATCTCCCCACGAGATTCTGGTTCTGTTTTGGCCACCCACACAACACCACCATTCTCCCAACTCGCTCCGAGTTGACTCACTCTTTCCCTTTCAAGATCAACAACCTCCGCCACCGCCTCCGCGCTCCACTGCCACTGCAACCACCGCCACCCTTCTCCGTCAATGCAAAACTCCTCGTCGATTCTCTCCGGAACCTTCACCTCCGCTTCTTTCCCTTCCGCCCTTTGACTTTTGCTTTTGCGCGAATCCGATGAGTCCCTTTCGATCTCTTTTGCTCTCCGCCGCCCTATTCTTCCTCCTCCGCCCCCTCGACGCCACCGAGGGCGACGCCGATCCACTATATATGTTAGTCTCTCTCTCTCTCTCTCTCTCTCTCTCTCTCTATTGATATCTATCTCTCTGTCTATCTATGGTTTGAGATAGAGAATCCCATATTTCAAATTTTCAATCTAAGCGTTTGTTTAGGTGCTAGGGACGCAACGAAATATGGGATTGGTTTTTCAATGTTTTGGGTGTAGTAAAAATTGGAACTTGGATTTCTCTGTCGTTTTTCTGTCGTTTTTTCTGTTGAGAAAGGGAATACTAACCGGACACCGAAAAGTGGGGTGTATGAGTGAAGAGAATAAAGAAGGTATGGAGAGAACAAATTAAGGAAGAGAGAGAAAGTGATAATTGTGATACATGATGCGATTGGAAGTGAAAATGAAGAGATATAAGAAGAAATGAGGTGAAAGGAGATGAACGGGAAAGTAGATGTATTCTGATAACAATAACCCGTGGAGAAGTGTTTTAGGGTGGAGTTGGAAATTTTTAAAATGATATCATTTGTGTGATATGTGGTTGGATTTGGCTGACTGTAAGATTCTCCGGTTTTGCACAAGTGCATTGAATGATGAAGATGCACTTCTTTTACATGGTTTGGTGTAAACTGTCAAGTATGGAGGGTCTAGGTGTGAGATTAGATTATGTTATCTTTTGTCACATGATTAGTTTTTTGGTTGTTTTTCTTTGAGTTCCATTCGTTTGTTTGATTATCTTTGCTGATTTGTGGAAGTTCCAATGCTTAGCTGGTGTAATAGGAAATGTTGTCGTGTTGTTTAGGCTTGGAATGTGAATGATGGGTTATTTTCTTTTTTTGGTAAATGCCAGGGAGTGACATAGGATGATGCCTGATGAGTAAGAAAGTAAAAGTAGAAATTATTTCATGAAAAAGGGAAACATCTTATACTAAAAGTGAAAAACAAAACCTATTTAATACCTGTGTTTTTTAAGTAATTGAAAGTGTTTGGAAAGTTGTATTAAATTTTCTTTTCACTAATGTCCTAAGGCACATGTTAGGAGAAGCTGCATAACCATCTATTTACTTGTTGGAGAATTTTAGATAGTGATATTTGCATTCTGTGCTAACCAAGAGGTGTCTTACTTGGTTTGAAACAAAAGACATTTATTATTATTTATATTTTAAGGAGAATGCTAACAAGTGACATGATAGCACTAGTACCTAGTTAAGGATTCAAAAGTAGAATTTCTTTTATAGAAGTGTAAAACTATTCTCAGTATGAACCTTTTATTTTTTGATTTCTTCACGCTTAGGTCACTCATTTATTTGAACTAGACAAATTTAGGCTTGGGCAAAAATATGAAGTTTAGGCTTGACTTATTTAACTTGGGTATATGGCTTGATTATTTTTATGATTGATACTTTCAAGCTAGAAAGTGAAGCAAATTAGTATTAAACTATAATTTTATATTCATGAAGATGTCTTGGTGACATGTTGGTCATGGGTTTGAATCCAGAGATAGTCTCTTTGCATATACAAGGGGAGGACTGTGTACATTATCCTCCCTTACCTTTATGGAGTGAGGAGCCTTTGGGACTGGGTATATTAGTAGTTAGAAATAGTATTCATAAAGATGATATAAGATTAAAAATGAAATCTTTGATGACGAAAATGGTGAATTTTAAGATAACTTATGGTCACCCATTTAAAAATTGACAACTGCAATAGGTAGGCTTGTATATTCAAGGTTATGACAACTGATTTTTAGCTGTTGTTAGACGCTTGGTTTGGGTTTCATAATTGTTTATATTTTGCGTAAGTCTTGTAGTTCAAAACTTTGACTAATGGAATATTATTTTTTTTATTATATTCTACAAACTTTTATATATTCATACGGCATGTGTTCAGTTTAATCTACTCATATTTATGCTTTCATGAAGGAGTTGGAAAATCTTGTTCTTGAGAGAGGCATGTTAATAATAAGAAAACTGTGACACTTAATATTGTCACTTGTCAATAGTAAGTAAATAATAAGCAGAATGGTAGATGCAAAATCTACAGGTTTTCTGCTGATTGATCCAGCATTGACCTGAATGGTAACATATTTACTGCTGGTTTTATGTAGTTTCCATGTTAAATAACAGTACAATAGTCATCTTTTGCTCTATTTTTGTCTTGCCTGCAATATGATCAATTTTGGTTGTGACCATTAAATTGCAGAGGTTGTGTGGAGCAGTGTAAGAAAACTGGATGTGTAGGGGATAGATGCTTTCAACATTGTAAATTCTCATCCGATGGAAAACCAATTGATGGTCCATGGTATATGCATGAACCCCTCTACCTGAGGTGGAAACAATGGGACTGTTGCACCGACTGTAGCTATTACTGTATGCTAGCTAGAGAGGAAGAAAGAACAAAACTTGGTGACAAGCCCGTCAAGTATCATGGAAAATGGCCATTCAGGCGTGTTTATGGAATTCAGGTTCCTTCATGAATCTCTAACTCAAGGTTTAATGGTAATATTGATGAGATTGTTTCAGTTTCTGATCGTGGTGTGGATATATGCTATGTATGATTTCAGGAACCTGTTGCTGTTGCTTTATCTGCCATCAATCTTGCAGTGCAATTTCATGGCTGGGTATCCTTTTTCATTCTTGTGTACTATAAGTTGCCTTTGAGGCCTGATAAGAAGACTTACTATGAGTACACTGGATTGTGGCATATTTATGGGATTCTATCCATGAATTCATGGTTGTGGAGTGCCGTTTTTCATAGTAGGTAAGTTGTTTGCTTAATTTCCTTTGTGGTTTGTGCTGTATGTATAAAATTATAATTCAGTGGTATTGAAGCAATAATCCTCAAAGCACAGTTGTTTGTTGCACTGTGCCTTAATATTGTTAATATTGACCAACATATTTTGGGTATTAATGCTGCCATTTTACTGCTTATTTGTTCAGACATTAGTTTAAAATAGGTGTTCTGTAATTATAATTTAACCTTTTTCTTTTTCCACTTCTGACTTTTGGCGTGTATTTCTACCTTCATTACCTGTAGAGCCGTGGAATTAACAGAGAAGCTGGATCTTTCTTCTGCTGTGGCCTTGCTTGGATTCTCTCTAATTCTAACTATACTGCGAGGTTTTAACGTGAGGGATGAGGCTACACGAGTCATGATTTCTGCTCCCTTGCTTGCTTTTGTGACAACTCATATCATGTATCTCAATTTCTATAAACTTGCTTATGGTAATCTTTTATCTTTAACAAAGTGCTTTCTTTTATACATCTTATAATATTTATGTTCCCAAGAGGAGTCACTCTTGATGCTTACTTGATAGCTTTTGTGACAACATGCATCCATAATCTGAATTTCCTATTTTTTAGCAATGCTGAATAGAGATGGAAGATGCATTTCCTTTTCACATTCATTTAGACCCTTTTTGGCTAAAATTTATAGGAGAAGGAAATTAGATAAAATGAAGTGATTTTCTTCCAGAAGTCAAAATCAATTTGCTAGTGATATTGAAAAATTTATCCAAACAAGATTTTACTAAAAAAATCAAAGTCTAGGGTAATGATGCTGCATTGTTATGGGGGCTTGAGCTGATGTGTTGACTTCTTCCTCCAGGTTTGAACAGGATAGTTTGCATGGGAATGGTTATTGTCCAGCTTCTTATTTGGGCCATTTGGGCCGGTGCTTCGAACCATCCTGCACGATGGAAGTTGTGGACAGTGGTGGTTGGAGGTGCCTTGGCTATGGTGTTGGAAACATATGACTTCCCACCTTACATGGGATATGTGGATGCTCATGCTCTATGGCATGCCACAAGCATTCCTCTCACATTTCTTTGGTGGAGTTTTGTAAGGGATGATGCTGAATTTAGAACCTCAGCTATGCTTAAGAAGGTAAAATAATGCTGATGACACAACATGGCAGAGGTTGGATCAGATGAAGAACATGCTATATGCTGCTACATGCACACTTTGATTTTGTACATCAGAACCTTTTTTTTTTTTTTTTTCTATTTTCCTCGTGCATGCGTTTATTTAAAATGCTTAACACGATGGTTTATGTGCCTTTGATCATGTAACATTTTCTTTTCCTTTTCCTCTTGTATGAGTGGAATTTTAATTAATTTGCAATGCTTTATACCTCTATTCAACACAATTGAAGTTGCTTAGAGTCTAAACCACATTTTAAACAAAATACACTAAACACATATATTAGTGAGACTTTTTAGGTTCAGAGCCCGTTAAGTTATTCAGTATTGAAGCATTTTACAGGTCAAGTGGGGTTATTATGTTTTGAGAAATTGTTTTTCTTTTTTTAATTACTGAAATGTGATCTTTTATTTTTTTTGTTTTAAGAAGCTTATATAAAACAGCTAAAATGGAAAATAAAAAAATGTTTACATTGTTTTTTATATAATTTTTAAAAATATAAAATAAATTAAAACCAAGATTACAATTTTGCAACTAAAAATGAAAATAAAAATTGTTAAAATTTAATAGCCTTAATAATGGTGGTTACACAAAATAATGGGTGGATTATAGTATATTATGCTTTTTGAGACATGCACACTGATATGCTACGAACTACAATTTTTCCATGCTTGAGAGGGTAGTCTTCGTGGTTGCTTTAAGTTAAGACGATGGTTTTGTAGACATTTGTGTCAATGGAGAACTAGCTATCTCGAAAGCTTAAGCTCTTAGTTGAAACAGTTGTGGAAAAAAAGTTTTTATCATTGGTTTTGAGAGGTTTTTATCGTCGGGTTGTGAATTGACATTGACCAAGGCAACGTTGAACATGAAACCGACGTGAATATGATGTCGGTTAAACAACCGACGTCATATAATCCATCATCACGTCGGTTTAAATGAGACACTGACGTTGATGACACATAACACAAAATGATGGACAACACCACGTCGATTGTTTGGTTAAAACTAATGTGGTATTGTCATTTTTTTTGAAAAGAAAAAATTATGAGTTGATAAATCTCTAATAGATACAAGAAAACAGCACAAAAAATTTTAGAATTTTCTAGCAAAATATAGATATGTAAAATCAAAGGCTAAAATATAAAAAAAAATGGATGAAAAATAACAAAAAAATAAAAAAGAAACCCTAAACGATGAAATTTTGAAATTTTCGGAGACCCAACCGCCTTTGGCTATAGGCCAGGGGCTTCGTTACCCCATTTCGAACAACTTTCATTTTTTGAGTGTCTCAATCCGAGCTCTCTATAAAAAATTATGGCCATTTGAAGTTTTTTCACCCAAAATTTTTGAAACCCTAAATCTATGATAAACCTATACAATATAAGAATTCTACCATCAAAATATATACTAAATCAAGATGCTCATAAAAAATTTGGGTTAAAAATAAATTTCTAACTATTTTTAATGAATTTATAAAATTGCTAACCTCTTGCAAAGAGAAGAGGCAAGGGGTGTTGAACTAAATATTCAACCAAGACCACCAAAAAGCTTGCAAACGAACACTACCAATACCACAAAACGCAAATAAAATGTCAATGAATAACCACAATTAGTGAAAGCAAACGAAAATGGAGGAGAAAAGAACAACTAAAAGCTTCAAACGAAGGGTACCTCGAACGGAGCTTGAAATGAAAATGTCACTGTTCAAATGAAGCTCTCAACGTAAATGAAGGACCAAGAGTGAAATGGAGCTGGATGGAGAACTTAAGGAGCTCGAAATGCAACAAAAAGACTCCGAAACAGTGCAGGGCGCGCAATGGAGGGAGAAGAAAAGTGAAAGTGAAAACACATGGGTTGTGTTTAAACAGGCAACACCACTTCGGTTCTAAGCTTCTAACCGACATGATGTATGACCTGACCTGAAAACCCAAATTCAATTTTGATGCACCGCAACGTCGATTTTGAGTTTCTAACCGACATTGTGCTGAATCCTAATTTTACCCAATTTTTTGAACAAATTATCAAAGTGAGCATGACGTTGGTTGGATTCCCAGAACCGACATCATGGATATACATACCACGTCGGTTAGAAGCCCATAACCGACGTGGTGGCTCACCCGCCAATTTAAAATTTTAAAATTTTGAATTTTTATTTTTTACTACCTTTTTCATGTTGGTTTTGTTGGTTAACCGACGTGATGTTCACATCACAATGTGATTTTGCTCCAATCACGTTATGAATGTTCTATTTACAAAATTGTCACTATATTTTTTACAACGTCATTTTCGCTTTTAACCGTCTTTATGCTCAGATGTTAAAAACTGATTTTCTACTAGTAAAAATACATAATTAGTTTTTCTTTTTTTTTTTAATACAATTAGCATATATCATGAATGAACCATCTTAAGCTATTAAATAAAGATGCATGAATGGCTTTCTAAGAGTAGTTTTAATTGTGTAGATGTACTATGAACAAGGCTTTGCAGCTGATCTATTTATTCAAGTGGTTAAACCTTGTTCTAAGTAATGATCCCATGTTTGATTCTAAAAGGGTATTTGCACAAGACAGTTTGTGGTTTTGTCTTGACAATGTTCTGTTGTTGCTTCATCCCTTTATGCTATTTGTGATGGAGGATTCACCAAGGGAATTCTAAGAGGGTCGATAGATAGTGTGTTTGGTTTGGCACCCAGGGACCTAAAACACAGCGAGTCAAGAAACTAATTAAGTTTATCTTGTTTATCGTGATAGTTCTGTATATGATACATCAATGTCCTTTGCATTTTCATTTTCATTTTTATAGGATTTTATTAATCGAATACTCAAGTAATGCTTAATTGCAAACACACCACTGTGAACGACTTTACATTTAATTGAAAAGTCTTGACTTTTATAATAATTATTTTAAAATTTATATTTAAAGCAATTTCTAATTAATTGATAAAAGTTTTAAATACTGTGCATGAACAAAATTTATCTAATTACAAACTATTTGTATGTTAAGTTAGTCAACTTGTTAAATAATTATTTTAAAAGTTATTAATTCCAGATGATATCTAATTAACAGTATGTGCAAGTTTTTGTATTCACAGTACAAAAAATAAAAATCCGGTTTTTTTACTGCATATATCAAAATTAAACTCAAAAGTTTATGTACGAACAGATAATTTAAAAACCATAATACTAGAAAAAATATCCATATTGTTGGCACACAATCAGCCATGAATCAGTTGTTAGTATCTCTCAGAAGTTGAAAACTTACACGCCACAATATTTGTTAACTTGGTTTTGGCTATTTTAAGAGTCTTCAAACCGTGGTACAAGCGTGTTCAAGTGGGCAAAACGTGACTCAAATGGTAAGAGAGAGAAAGGGATCTTGGTTTCCAAAGGAAAGTTTGAAGACATACTTTCTATTCCAAGAATTTATCGTCAATTATTGCAGCATTATTGCGGCGTCAGGAGTCAATTTTCTCAACATGCTTCAATCTTGAAGAACTGTTGAGATTATTACAAGTTTCTATTTGGAATAGGTTGACTCAATCCAACTCAAATCAGGTCAAGGAGTTCTAATTCTTATCTGCTTTTTCCAAGCTTACCTTGCATGTGTGGTCCTAGCTTGTTGATGACCCATCTTACACTTGGCAAAACAATAAGGGTCAGCCATTACGGTTGAGTCTGAGGTTCACCTTTCACATACACACGTTGCTATTCCACTTTAACAAACACTAATAACCGCAAACCTTTATTACTTTACATATATAAACTTGAAGGGAAGCACTTGATACATAATATACTTTGACAAAAAGGGTTACAAAAGAAAATCCTTTTAGTCCCTTTCAATCTTTCTACCTATAACTGGTATCCGTACTACTATTAAAAATTTCAGTACAGACACTCCACACTCCACACTCCAAAACTTGCAACAAAAACCAAAGCAAACAAGTTCTTAAATTGAGAAACTCCATAGTGACACCTCACTATCTTGAACGCCAAAGTCAGCATCTTCGTACTCATACGCCAAGCAATGTGATGGGGACATGAGTACCATGTTCCTGAGCAACTCAGGCATATCCAACTCTTGCTCTTCTTGATCTTCCTCCATGTAAAACACACCTTGTTCCATCGTTGTTTTTGTCATTGTCACCGCCTCCACGCATTCTTGCCTTGTGTTAGTGTTTTTCTGGTCTGGTCTGAAAGCTTCAGCAGCTTCTGCTGCTGCCTTTTGGATATCTTTGGCGCTGGCACTGGCCGGGGCTGGTAACCGCCACCTCGAGTCGGCAAAGTTGAGACACGCATACCGACCCCTGAGAGCCATCGCCGCCACATCGTGTGCCCGCGCCGCCATCTCCGGGGTGGGAAAAGTCCCTAGCCAAATCCTGCTTTTTTTGTTGGGCTCCCTCACCTCGCACACCCATTTGTCCGAGTTCCTCCTCCTCACTCCCCGGTACACGGGGTGGCGCGTCTCCCGGAACTTCTTCCGGCCTGCCCTCTTCTTGGGATGCCTCACTGCCAAGCGAACCTCCTCGTCGGAGAATGCCACACGGCGAGAACTATCCGAAGGTGGCGATAAGGAATCCAAGGAAGAGGAGAGCTCAGAGGAAACATGGTAGAATCCGAACATAGTATACCAGAAAGAGCAAGTTGAAAACTTTTGGTTGTAGTGTTTTGGATAGGGGAAGTGGGAAGTGGGAAGTGGAGTGAGTAGAATGATGAAAAGGGTGTTTTGAAGTTGTTCTCTTTTGCGATAATGGTTTTTTTGGTGAAGCATATATAGATGAAGGGTGGGTTTGGAGAGAGAAAGAGGGAACACGGAGTGTGAGAGTGAGATTTAGAGTGTTTAGAGGAGCCAGCTGGTTGGCCAGTCGGGGGTGCTTGTGATTGGGTTTTGACTCACTCTGAAAGTGACAGAGGAAAGTGACGAGAAAAGTGAGGGAGTGAGTGAGGGACAAATGAGGGAGTTAATAGGACACGTGTGTGTTTGACAGAGTCATTGGATATTGTGTGGGATTGTGGAACAGTGACACAGTACCAGGATCTTCCCAAAATGATTTTTCAAAGGAAATAGCTTTTGACAAATATTTATTTTACAACTGCTTTTTGATAAAGTATTATATTAATAACATAATAATTTATTTAGGTATGAAATGAGGATAGAACACAATTATCAGCGTTGAAGTATTCATCCTCCTTCTCAAAATACATAGATAAATAAAATAACTAACATTTTTGTTTATGAAAAAAAAATTATGATCGCATTTGTACTGCAACAATCATTAAAATACGTAAATTTATTTCTTTATGTTTTATTCTTTCTTTTTTTCTAAAAGTTTTCATCTGTGTTGAATAAGGTAAAAAAATTCAAAATTATAGAATATCTAGGTTTATTCTCATTATTTATTTATTCATCATCAAAATGTATTATTGTAAGATCTCAAAAGATGAAACAAACCTCTTTTTTCGAAGGATTTTAAAACTCAATCCCACCTTAATCTTTATCCTCATTGTTATCAACATTGTTAATTGAATTCTTTTACATTTTTATTTATTAAAGATGTTTATCTTTTAATACTATTCTCGTATCTAAATTTTGGAGGTTTAACTCTGTATTATATTTCAATCCTAAGTGAGCACATATATTCTACCAACAAGGCTTTAGGTAACTTTCTGATACTAAAGGTTATTCGTAATTCTACGTAGCTTCAAATTCTTGTCTAATCCCCTAAAAATCCTACCAACATCCTATCAAAAGGTTTTAGACAATTTCTTGGGATATTGAGTCATTTAAAAATTCTAATATAGTATTTCGATCGAGTTCCCGTGTTCGGCCAAGACTTAATGTACATCAACAAATATCATTATAATATCACCCTCATGTGGTACCACACCACTGGAGTCCCCTCACAAAGGCTTTCACAAACATTAGCTCATTAAGTTGTGGAATTTTTATATCATATAGCAAAATCTTCTTAAGTACTCCTTTAACAACTCACACTATATTGTTTCACATTAAAAATATCACTAATTTTAGGCGATTTTGATTTATTTTTCACAAATTGAACAACAAATATTTTGGAAAAATCTCTAAACAATTTGACTATTCTTGTCAGGAGAGTGTTAAAATACTCTAGTGTTGTGCCAATTAAGGTACTGACAAATATATTACATTTTACTCCCTTTATTCCTCCACTAATCAACATTTGGGTCTAAAAAGTTTTAATTTAGGGTTTCGAATCTTGAGAGCTAGAGAATTGGTCAATCTTAGAGACTAAATAATGAACCAGAATTGGTTCATTGATGACCTTCGACCAAAAAACTGAAACTCATTTGGTTCATTGATGACCTTTCGACAAAAAAACTGAAACTCATGTTGAGTAGATTTAACTTCAAGGTCATGCCTCCTATCATCTCCTTGCTAAAGTGCTCATTGTAACTCTTTATTTTGCCTGCACAGTTCCTCTTGCTCATGTTGAGTTGTCTTAGCTCTTCGTCGTGCCCCCTCTACTTGCTAGTTCAAGTCATTCATCATTTATATGATTTGTTGTACATTGTGTGTATATATGCAATTATGTTGAGAAGTTGAACGTGATCTTTGCATGATGTACCCATAACTCTTTTAACATTAATCTCTTATGAAGCGGATTAGCTTTACATGTTCTATAATGAGTGAAAAAATGTTCTAGCGAAAGATAAAGTGTTCTTAAACTAGAAGCATTAAAAGAGCATTTCAATTTGAGTTATTTATAGGTGTTAAAAAGAGTTAATATCAACCCTTTCTTGGATAGTTGGTATTGCTAAACAATATAGTGCCAACTAGCGATCCTTGTTGATGTGGTAATCCAATCTCAATTCTACAAAACCAATGATGAGAAATTCCAAGCCCACGAAGCAAAAAATTAAGTTCAGGATCCAATTCAAGACTTAGGTAGGCTCATGACTAGAGGAAGGCTTAAGAAGACCCAAGAAGTTTTGCAGCATAAGGTGGCCCATCTACTGAAGGCACAACTATTGAAGGACAACCATATGAAGGAGACTAGGCTGATTATATATCTAATGGGATTGGAGAACTAAGAGAAAGGCTAATAAGGATTTTATTTATTTATTTTATTTACTTTCAAATGAGGCAAACTCATAACTTAAATTTGTATTTAAACATCTTGGAGAATTAAGAAGGACACACAATACATTTTGCAACTTGGTGAGAGTGAATCTTTTGGGTTCTTGGCTAAACCAACTCTTATTAAGGGATTTTCATTCCCTTGTGGCTTCTCTGCGGCTTATCTTCTTCTATGGAAGAGGCACTGCTTATTCCTATCAATCATTTTACCTAAGGTCCTTATTTCTAATAAATTCAATTTCCTACTCTATATCAGTCTGTTCTTGAATCCCAACAGACATGTTCACATCACTTGTCTTAAGTTAATGCTATGATAACAAAGTTGTGTTATATGTGATACCCCTTGTGGTTAGTTGTCAATTGTGGGCGCATAAGTATCTCAACTAAATTTTCAATAATAGGTTGTCACCCTCTTATTCAATGAAAGAGTCAAATCTTGCCATATGAAGGAGGGTCACATTGGGCACATGCTAACACATGCCTAAATTCACTTGGGACTCATTGTTATTGACCAGATCCAAGTAAATGAAAGCAATCAATACACAACTTCTTCAACTCAAACCTTAAAGGTGAATGACTTAAAACTAGGATCTAATTATGTTGGAGATCTCATATCGGCTAGAGATAAGACGAATGTACAATATATAAATAGGGACAATCCCCACCTTAGAAGTTGGTTTAATGAGGATGATTTGGGCTTAAACTCACTTTTTAATATAATATCAGAGCTTATCATAGTTGATACGGAATCCCCAAGGTCGGAAACGTCTATGGTAATGGAGGAAAAGCTTGGATTGTAGGATCGTTCCACCTAAGCTTCAAATAAGAGCTCTTGGATGAACGTGATCTTCAAAAGTTTGCAAAAAAACTCGGAAACAAAACAATTAAAGGAAATCCGAGAAACAAAGATAATGCTAAGAATTAGAACAACACTTTGTGCCACCCAAATTCATGAGATAAGCAAAACAGTAATTCGCCACTTCTGACCTAGCCCACAAGATAAGAATCAATGCTAAGAATTAGGAAGGACGTTGCATTGCTCAAATCTATGAAATAAGCAAGATGACAAATCGCTACTTGTGACCTAGCTCACAAGATAAGAAACCCCAAGAGAGAAACTCTTCACTTCCCTTCGATAACCCTCATGCGCTACCAAGACATAAGCTATGAAGTGTCACTCTTGGACAAGCAAAGGAGAAATACCACTTGAGATATGACACACTCAAGATTTTCAAAAAAAATTATTTATCAATCCAAATATACCAAAATGAGTACAATAGATGTCTTTATACAGAATTCATGGTGGAAGAGTAATAAACAAATCCCTTCATTTTTTATGTTTATGTCCAAACTAAACATAGAAAAATATAAGGAAAATTACATTTACTTTTATTTTTTTAGATCACATCACTAGTAATATTTGTTGGACCTATCGTGTCAATCGCTATCGATCCACTCACAAATATCTAGTCTCACACCTCAATGTGAGAGTATTAGAGATATTACATTGACTAGAAATAAGATCAATGTACAACAATTATAT
>Ga0123340_1004495_pt1 | contig 13230 bp, 3 predicted proteins | sample SirMexnodulemix_FD_89961 | JGI IMG/M metagenome (GOLD analysis project Ga0123340, IMG submission 89961) | Root nodule microbial communities of legume samples collected from Mexico - Siratro Mexico nodule mix | ecosystem: Host-associated > Plants > Roots > Nodule | place: Mexico: Nepantla... | reverse complement strand
AAATTAACTTATACATAAGTTAATATTAAATTATAAATAAGTTTATTTTAATTTTTCACGGAAAAACTTATGCAGATTGATTTTACTGATACTGAAACTGATTTTATTTTTCTTTAGAAATATTAAGGAAGAATTTTGTACAAATAAATTACTCCTTAATTCCCATTCCATTAAAATAATTAAAATCTTGCAAGAAAACTTGTGCTACTTATTGTTGCAAAGTGTCAGCAATATTATTAACCAACGTATAAATTGTTTTTCTAATTTGAATAAAAATAATCCAGTTCAACAAAACAAACTAGAGAATTAGAAAATGAAATTGAAAAATAGATAGAAGCTTGTTAAGTATTTAAATATGAGTCTAAATCTCATATTAAATAGGAATGAGAAAATTGAGTAACATATCATAAACAAACCTAATGTTTTAAGGTTTTGAGTTGAAGGTAGTGTCATTTCCCTTATATGTTGACTCATGTTTCATTGTTAGAAATTTCTCCAGTGTTTTTCTCAGATTCTCCCAACAAAAAGCTATAGAAGTTATTTATTTTTCCAACCTCATAGTATTCTCATAGTATCCATAGTGTCTCCTTATCATTGTCGTCACCCTTACTACTATTATACCTTGTCACGGTTATCGTTGTCCTCACTACAACTATGTTCTTTTCATTGTTACATTTTTTTATATTGTCATTAAAGAAAGAAATTTATAAATCATTTTTGTATAAACAAAAGCCTTTGGACACTTTTTACATAACCCAAAATTAAAAAAAAAAATGAATTTTAGATAGTGTAATTTAGAAAAATTTTCATGTAAAAAATAGATTACTGAGTGTGTGTTTAGGAAGCTTTTCTCACGAAAAAAATGACTTTTGTGTATTTTTAAACCATTTTTATGAAAAAAAATGACTTTTAGATTTTATAGTGTATAAGTTAAAATTAACTTTTAAATTGTATAATTTGAATGTTAAATTCACTTCTAAATTACATAATTTAACAGCCAAAAATAACTTATGTTTATATAATTTGAAAATCTAAAAAATTTTGAATAGTATAATTTGGAAGTTAAAAAAAATTCCAAATTTCATTCTGAAAATATAAATAGTTTCCATATTACAATCCAAAAGTCTTTTTTATAAAAAAAATAAAATAACTTATAGTTATATAATCTAAAAGTCATTAAAAAAAACTTATAGATCCAGATTTGGAAGTCAAATGCACCCCCTCATTTACTTTCTGTACCCTATCCTATTTTTAAAATATCAGAACTATCCTGAAGAATATAAAAATAACTTTCAGAATTGGTATTCTAGAATGAATATTGGAAGTGTAAAAATAATTTCCAGAATAAATTTTAGAGATGTAAAAAGCAGTTCTAAAAAATGTTTTTCAAAATTCAAAAGTAACTTCTGAAAAACATTTTCTGAAAATCAAATGACTTCTGGTAAATCTTTTTCATAAGCCAAATTTAACTTTTCGGAAAATCTTTTCCAGAAGTCATTTCTCGCACTCTAACCAGTTTCGGATTTTGTTTTCCAGAAACTATTTTTATAAACTGATCTCCACAAACAATTTCAACGAATCTGCACTTACTCACACGAAATCAACCAAAACGCACCCACAGCACTGCTCGTCGGAGAAGTTTGTGTCTCATTACCACGGACCACACCGCCACTGAACTTCAAACACTCATCCACAACACCACCTCCTTCATTTCAATAATATGCCAAGAATAACGGTGATATTTTTAAAAAGGTGATAGGGTGCAGGAAGCAATTGCCTTTATGCAATTACAATTCAGAAGACTCTCATATTACACCGTCCAAAAGCTTTTTTTTTTTTTTAAATAAAAATGACTTTATAGTAAAAGTTTTTCACTTCCAAATGGTAAGAACTAGAAGTCAAAAATAATTTCTAGATTATGTAGTCTAGAAAATTTTTATGAGAAATAATTTTCAAATTGTATAATTCAAAAATAACAACAATTCTAAATTACATAATTTAACAAGTCACTTTTTCTTTTCAGACTGTGCAACAAAAACTTTTTTCATCAAATTATACAATCTTAAAAATTTGTATTTATGGGAATACACAAGAAAACTCTAAGGATTAAAAAGTAAATTTCCAAAAAAGTAAATATATATTTTGTATGTATATGTCACACAGAAGAGTGTATAAATTTCTCTCTTATTTATTTTAGTACGAAAAAGAGTATTCACTAAATTTTAATTTTTTACTTAAAAAACTATTTATATTTTATAGGAAATTACATTATAAGAAAACTGAATACTTTTATAAGAAATTAACTGTAAAAAAAATCGTTTATCTCAATTTGAGAGGTGTGATAAAGAAAGACAGGTCACATGGCTATATATATATGTATTTTATATAAAATTTTAAGAAATGTTTACTTATACTTGTATCATTTGGTTTCACTTTTTCAGTAATTAATTACAAAATTGTCGTCTTATTTTTAAGTTGTTTTTCTTCTCTTTCAGAGATTTAAAAATAAAAATACCGAAAACAACTCTTTTTTTTCTTAATTTTTAAAAAAATTTAAATTGAAAATGAAATCAAAACATTACCATTACACAATAACATAAGTTACTAAATAAAATAACACAAGTTACTACTCAATAAAAGTTCAATTATAATTGAAATTTTGTTTGAATAAACTTTCGGAATAAACATTCTTTTGAGCAGATAAATAAGCAGAAAATAACAAAATTTGTTATAATCTAAAACTAGTTGATACATAAATTGAAAGTAAATATTAAAAAAACAATTATGAAAGAACCTTTCCAAAATCAATTTATACATAAATTAACCTTAACTTGCATAAGAACTAATTTCAATTTTCTTTCTCTTCCTATGAAGTTCCAAAGAAGTGCATAAAATAAAATACCAAGTCACAAACAAAGCTTGTATTGGTACATGTTGAATAGAATATATAGGGTGCCATGAACATGCATAGTATCCTATTCTATACATGGTGGGACATTGAATATACAATGTTGTCTAATTACATCAAAAGAGTTGGCAAAATTATACATCTAAATTGTGTGCTATATACATGTCAAAGCCAAGAAGAGGCCAAATATTACAATTTACAAACTTCCTAGTTTGTTTATATTACAATTTACAAACTTCCTAGTTTGTTTATCTGGAACTGCTGAATTGAGCCACTTATGATGCCTTCTGAGACACTTCTACATGTGACTAAAGCAGAGGGAAGTTTACATCATCACATCACAAACATTCAAGTATGGTTAAGGCCAAAGAACTTAGATTAGAAGGCTTTTGAATTCTTGGAAAAGAATCATGCAGCCGAAAGTGCCAAGCTTGACACATTGCCTGAGGAGGGCACTTTGTGATAACATCACAACTTGGAAAATCCTTCACACACTGAAGGACAGAGATTCAGCTCCAGATACTGAGCTTACACAGTTGAAGAACACAAAGCCTTTTTCCTCCTTGAAGAACATCAAGACCCCCCCTCCTGTGATAAAATCAGACAGCTTGTCATTGCAGGGACAAAGAATGCATCAAATTTCATCCATTTTTTTCAGGAAACTGTTTTTCTTTTGCAACTATATCACTGTTTCCTTTTATAAAACATGGTTAAAAGTTGTACTCTCAGCAGCTTCTGGTTGTGCTCAAAGGGTCATAATCGTAGACGTCGCCGGCTTTCACAAACCGGCCCTTCACGCGCCGTCTCACATCGGCCCTTGCCTTGCGAGAGGCATACCGCACTTGTTTTTCAAACCTAATGAGATCACAAAGAAGGATGTTCAATCAACTTAGAGAAAACATGCTTTGAAATTTTGAAACAGATTATGTTTGGAGAAGATTCTCTATAACCTCATAAGCTAGAATCAGTTCATAGAAGCTATATTGATAGTTTCTACAAATTAGCTCATGCATAAGCTAATTTTAGCTTAGCTTATACACAAGTTAATTTCAATTTTTGTTCTTATCTTTTTTCGTAGGAGATTATGGAGAAATTCATCCAAACCGATCCTAAAACAAATCTTTCAACTGCCAATGTCTTTAACCAACATTGATTATCTTGTATGAAAAACAAAGTAAATTGAGGAATCTAAATCCAATTTCAAAAGGATTGTCACAATCACTTACTTTCGCGCCTTCTTCTTTTCCTTGTAACGCAAGACGGCATTGCTGCGGTTGGCAGATTGTAACGAATTCTCAGGACAAGGAGCAAACCAAGGAGGTTCTCCCATGAGAAGCATGGAAGAAGCCCCACAGTCTTGATAGTCTGCAGCACTACTCTCTCCGGTAATGCCAGAAAAAGAAAGGTTTGATTGAGCTTGCTTCCCGGTGAAACAAAGAATCGGTTCTGTTTTCGTACTCAAAATGGAATCTGCAGATGCTGCGTTGCTGCAAGCCGGTTGTGTTGCATTGACCAGTCCAACCGATGACCCCTGGACATAAAGTTAGATCTGAAAATAAGTATGGCATGAAAGAAATGTTAACCAACACAACCCCCCACAGAAGAAATTAAAATGTTATGTCCAGTGCAACTAACACAATGCAATCATGATCACTCACTGTACAGTGAACATCTCATTCTTTACAAATGCATGCACCATAAGAAGGTTAACATGGTATATGTGACTCTTCAAACAAGTATCATAGATTTAAGGAAAATAAAATGATATTTTGTGTTACTTCTTTAACATTATGCAAATACCCAGATAATCAGAGATAATCAGTATTTAACATCAGCACTTTGATTGCTTTTGTCATCGACCAACCCTCCTAAAAGCTTCCAATCTTTCTTCCTTAAGTATGAAATTAGTAGGCTATTAAACTGCTAAATTACCACATACATGGAGCTAATCAAGAAAAATCATATCCGAGAAGGACTAGTGGGGATTAAAAGAAGTGTTTTAAAGATGTAAGTTACACATAGCGTACAACCACAACAGTTGTCAACTTTTCACCCTTTTCAGAAGTCCAAAGAAGCAGATTCGTACATCAAGTATAAGCTTAGCATCAATATTACTCATGCACAAGAGAATTTCACATGCAAAGGCAGAAGAGATCTTTTTCTCTTCATTTTACCATTCATCTCACTCATTATTACCATCACCACTCCACCTATCAAAGGGTGCAAATCAGCTACAATGTTGTTCAAGACTTTTAGTTTGAGAAACTTCATTTTGTTACTTTCTTATTTCACTATAATCACTTGCAATAGGAGACAGAAGATGGTGCAGCTCAACACCATCCAACAATTTCAACTTGCAAAGATGTATAGTGTAACGCAGTGCATTCATATTAAAGCAGTTTTATATTTTTCACAACAGAAAAATAAAAACTTATTTAGTTTGGCTTGTTGATGTTTCTTATTATAAAAACAGCTCCATAAAACCTGTTTTGGAAATCAAGAAAAGCAGAATGTAAAGATATTTTCATGGTGGAGAGTGAATACATAAGCCATAACACCTTCTCCTTATCCTCTCAAATCTGTTTTTGAAATCACTTGATCAAACAAAAATTGTGTTCCCTATCATTCTTAAAAACAGTTTTCAAAAGCTATTTTGCAGAATAGTTTTGAATAACATAAAAACAAAAATAGAATCATACAGACCAACAAATTCTTCATCAAATAATAGTTCAGAGCTAATTAAAATCACAATAAAGCATACTTATAACGCAACTTGCCTAAAAATCCCCATTAGGAATAATGATGAATATAGGCCTTATTTCTAAATATTTATGATAACAGTTAAAAGAGTAAATTACAGGGATATCTTTTAAGATTTTCTTGAATTAGACAATTACAAAGGCCTCCCTTATCAGAGGGTATAAGTGTACAGCTTTTAAAATTCATAGGGGTGCACATGTAATGGAAGAAGGGGTGAAAATGCAACGGTTATAAAACAAATGGGAGATTTGTGCAGAATCTTAAGAAAAACTGCGGTAATTCGAGAAAATCTCAGGGAGTGTCAGTGTAATTTACTCATGTTAAAATAACCACATGGTGAAGGAGAAAACAAATGCACAGTTGTGAATACACAAGAACATCATCGTATAAAGTATACAGAACATAACAGGTGATGCCCCAATAGCAAAAAAAGCCATGATTATCACAGACAAAAGAGATGGGGAGGTTTAGCACCTCGGCAGCAATGGCATCCTGACAACTGGAATCTCCTGCAGACATTTCCTTTGTCCCAAACAAACTATCAATTCCACCATTTTCAAATAGCTCTTCGGAATGACTGAGGGCCATACCAAAAAGTTCTTCATAGTTCTCAAGATTTAGATCCACTTCATCCATGTCAAAATCATCATATAGACTATCATCTTCACATAATGCAGGGCATTTTGCAGCAGGACAGTACAACTGCGTGTTGAAAATGATATATTAGCAATGTAATATGATGAAACTATCAGAGTTTTAACTAGAACACTAAAGTTGTGTTAACTCATTTCATAAACAGCACATAAATTGGAAAAACCATACATGATGGTCCTTTAACTGAGCTAATCTAGTGATGACAGAAATATGTCTGCTTTTGTTTTCAATTCAACTTCAAGGTACCAATAAATTAGGTAAACTGATAGTTTTGCAAAACCAAAAGATAGAGATTTAATATGAAAGTACTGAAAGCAAGTAGCTTTAAATACAGCAATAGTTGTATACAAAATGAAACAACCACAAAGCTTGAGAATTGAACCAAAGAAGCACATAATTTTGCCATTGCTCTTGAGGATTCTGTATGGAAACAAAATTTTGAATCCATCAAACAAATTAAGACCAAGCACTGACTAATCCCTTTCAAATTTGCAGTTTCATTTCCTGTGCTGCTGTTAGAAAGTATAATACACCTAGTGTTGGTGATGTTGTTCATGGAGACAATGATGATGACATCCAACTATACCTTTGGCAGACATTCATTGGCAGGTCCAGCCGGCTGGTCCAGAATACTAGGTTCGGAGCTTGACTCAGGTATTGAAGATGAACCAACCAAAGACTTGTCCAAAGCAGGTAGATCAGTAACTTGATCTGAACCAGACACATTCCAATTTTCAGGTGGAACTCCAACACTCCTGTTGTTCTCATTGATACTCATTAAGCCTAGTTCTTGCTCACATGTAGACTCCCTAATGGAAGGGATATCCAACACAAATGACCATAATGAAGACAGTTCCGCTGCAGAAGGGCAGCCAGAGTAGCAACTGATTGCTTGTCTCTTATGTGTTGAAGATGCAGAAACTCCATGACCCAACCAATCACAATTCTGACACAGTGAAATTTTCTCTTCAACACACCTCGCAAAGGCAGGCTGTGAATTGCATCTCTCACACAAAAGGGTGCGTGAATGACGCCTGGAAAGGGCATTAGCAGAATGAACATTCCGATCACAAGACAAACATAAGTATGCAGCATCAGAGCGGCAGTACACCATGGATCTCTGGTCTCCACAAAAATCACAAATATAACCCATCTTTAGACTTTTTTTCTCTTGCCCCTTAGAATAAATCAAGGAATCTCCACCTAGTAACACTCTTCACAGATCAAGATATACTCTGAAAAAACACAAGTTCCCCTCCCTATCTGAAGATGCGGAAGCTGAATTATGTCACATAATGTAGAAGCCATTAGATAATGTGACAGAGAAAACAGAATTTTAATGTTGTAAATTTAACAGCTACCAAGAAACAAAATTTTAACACGTTAATAAGAACAGATACATGCATAGTGATGTAAGGGAAAAGAAAATGGGATTACTACTGCAAATTCTGAAGAATCTGAGCAACGGTACAGATGCTATGGAAGGTAATTTACTAGACTAATATTATGAAAACTTGAAGCCAACGCCAAAAAACTAAAAAACGGATCAAAGCAATGAAAGCATGTATTGTCTGATTTATACTAAGGATTTGATGCGACACAGAGGAAAAATATATTCTTAACAAATTGGAGAAAATATTTTCACCTTCATCACAAAATTATACAATAGAAAGTGATTCTTTCAAAATAATAAACAAAAAAAAATCCAGAAATATGACTAAACTAACAGAGAATCATATACCCAAATAAACAAAAACAAAAAATCAAAAGGGGAATCAAAGACAACAAGAATAACGCATCTAATCCAATAACAAAATACCAAACCAATTACCAGTCTCTTAAAATTCTCAACCTTTTTCACTGCCTTAATCCCCCAGAAAAGGTCCCATGCCCAGAAAAACACGAACTTCAAAAAAATTCACAGAACAAAAACGTGGGTTTTCACGAGAGATGAGAAGGCAGAAGGCAAGAAAATTACCTGACGGCAAGGAAGACAAAGAGAAGAAGATCAGTAAGCAAAAGGGTGTGGCTTTTTCAGAGAAAAAAAATATTTTTTTAATTTCTATGCAAAACTTAAAAGCAAAGAAAGAGTCCTGGAACTAGAAGCTGCTGAACTTTTTGAAGAGAACAAAAAGCCCTTTCTCTCTCTTACTTTTTGTGTGTGTTTCTCTCTCCTCTCTTCTGTGTGTTCTGTGTTCTGTTTTCTGCTCTGGTGTGTGTTGTGTTGAGAAGGTGAGATAGAAAGGAATAGGAAGATAGAAAGATGGATAAATGTAGATGAGATATGAAAAGAAATGAAGAATAATGCAAATGGTGTGTGTGAGAGAGAGTGTGTAGGTAATGTGACATAAGCAAAGGTGATAAAAAGTGCAAACCAAAGAGGAAAAAAATATAATGCAAGTGGGCCCATGTCCTTTTCTCAATGAAAGCAAAAGGTTGGGTTTTCCTTTTTCTCTCTCCAATCACAAAATATAATTAATAAATAAAACACTTATTATTATTATTATTATATATTTCTTCCATGCACTTTCTCAAATCCACCTGTGTGTCAGTGATTGTCATATGATCTTTTTCTTTTTTTTAATATAAAAGAATTGATAGATTTATTTCCACAATTACAAGTAATAAAATAATAACAAAAACATTAAAGTTTCATTTCTGTATTTTACAAAACAGGTATACTTATTAATTTTCATATTTGAAGTGGTTTTTTCATCTTTTTTATAAATTTATTTATATCGAATATCTCATTTGTTTCTCCTGGATCCAATAAATAATGTAATATCCTATTAAAGATATAAAAACTCGTTTAATTTATTAAGTTCTACATGATAAACTTTTTAAGTTCTATCTTTTTATATATATCTTATTATTAAAATAAATTATATTTGTAAGATACTTGTTTTGAATTAAAACAAAAAATATATAAAAAAGTTAAAGATTTTCTTAAGGTTAAAAAAACAAAAACTAATATGAAATATGAAAAAAGAATCTTTATTGTCACTTATATTTGTATTAAAAATAATATAATAACGAACACATAGTGATTGGAAGGTTGAACTTTGCTAAAAGTGCATCACATGTTGGGTGAGGTGGGCAAATGGGCTTGTTAGATGTTAACTTTTTCATTATCTTTTTATCTTATTTTCTTTTATTTTATTTTTTTACTTATGAGCTGGCTTTTTCTGCATTTGTGGTGCTTCTTTTGCTTGGTTTGGTACCCCACACAATCACTTGCCTAATTACATTTAATTTGCATAATATGTCTCTAATTATATGTTTATTACTATTATATTATTTGCCGCCCACTTTAATTAACGTAATTGTGTATCTAAAATCTTCTAACAAAGTCTTGTGTCATTATTATATAATAACTAAACTTCTTAAATACAACTAGTAGAGTCAATATTTTGATCTTTTTTACATCTTAAAAAAATTAAACCATGATTAAAAGTTGTTAAATAATTATAAAATCTGTCTCTAATTTAACCTAATTCTTTTATTACATAAACGTGTTTTACAAATGAATAATCAAATTAAACTTACACATCAAATACCATAGTCGGTAATTTAAAAAGAAAAATATCATGGTCGGCTCCACGTGTACTATTAATTTATTGATTAATTTTATATTAATTTGTTGGCTAATTTTATATTGATTTATTGACTAGTTTTATATTAATTTATTGCCTAGTTTTATATTAATTTATTAACTAATTTCATAAAATTGGGACTATTCTTTGACAGATTCTCATCTTCTGATCTCTTACTATTCAAATAAACCTTAATATTTTGATCACAAAAATTAAAATAAGCTTTCTTTAATTCTCTTGCTTTTACACATTTTACCCACCTGTTGAATTATATGTAAATTGCTATCAATACACGTGTTCATTCTTAAACAAGTGATTATTTTAAAAAAGTGATTATTTCGGAAAAACTCATTTTAAATAGATTATAGAATGCCGCCAGTGTTTGTGATACATAAGATCTTATAACACGTATTAAAAATACAATCATTTCACGATATGATAATAATACTATTATAAATGGTTTTCAAGTAAAATAAGTAGGTTGGTGTATTTAAAGTTTATTATTTTGTGGAATTGACTGGAAGTATTCGAACAGTTTTATGATGTATAGTGAAATTTTTAAATCAAACATTTTTTTAAAAATTTGGTTAGGAAAAATACTTATAAAAACACTCTAATAATCAAGTTAGTGTAAGTTAGTGTATGTATATGTAAAGAGTGATAGAAATAGTGTAGATATATGTAAAGAATGATAGAAATAGTAATTATACATGTTAAGAGTATCATTTACTTATGAAAATGATATTTATTAACTAACTGTTCATACGATTCATCCTCAATCTCATAATAATAAATTTTATTAATAATGTAAATTTACGCTTGATGTTTGATAAACATGTTGAATAAATTTGTTTCACATGTGAGATAAATTGGTTTATCTATAATTTATCAATAATAACATCAAACCTATAGTTTTCGACTACAAATTTAATAAAAGATCATTTATATAAATACTGGTAATTAAAAAAAAATTATACAAGGATTAGCAGTGTAAATTGATCCAAGTTGTGAATAATTTTTTTGTCAAAATAATATTGCAGGGAGTGGCATGAACGTGTGAAAGATGGATGTGGTGAATTGAGTAAAAAAGTGGATAGTTTTTGTGATGAGTCGGATCTGACAGTGTTTTGATTGTGGATTGAGTGGGCATGGTTTGGTTTTATTTTTAAATTGCCAAAAATTATAAATGCCTTATCTAAAGAAACAGTTGGTTTATTTTGTAAAATATTATGTAACTACCACTCGTGCTTCCCCCACTAAATCTAGCTCTATATTTCTCACTTCTCGCCCGTTGGTTATCCATAAACTCTCACTTAATCAGTTAAAAAATAGTAATCAAAATTAGAAAATACTTTATAAAATTATGCATTTTCTATATGTGTATTATCCATGCCTAAGAAATTCTGGGCATTTTTATTATTTACAATTTTAAACTCATATTGAAATTTCTAATCACAAGTTACGGATAAAAAAAAGTCGAATCCAACTCATATTGAAAAAATCCTTACTCAAATCAGAGTGTATGAAACATATGAACATATTTTACAATATTTCAAATCAATTTTAAACAATTGCCCAGTATTTTGTGATTAGTTTTTGGTATCGGAAGAAATCATTTAGCGTAATCAACGTAATGTTGTGAACGAAAGACATGAACTAATTTTCCTTTCATCAATTTGCATGAGTTGGCATTGACTAATAATGTGGAAACAGTGAGAACAATAGGAGAAAAATAAATTGGTTCTACTAATTTTCTGAGGATCCATCCATGCATTCACACGACGAAAATAATGTTTAAAATATAAAAAAATAATAATAATAAAAGTGATGAATTAATTTTGTGGGGCATGGGCCCTTAGTCCCAGTATGTATCACATGAGTGACATTATTGTTGAGGGACATTTCCCTGTTTTGTTAGATCATGCTAACATGAATTTTGTAGCTTTTTGCTTTTTTGTTGCTAATAATGCTTTTCGTCATTTCGCCATGCTCACTTCTCACAATCAATTTTACTCTTTGCTAAAACCCTAATTTCATCATTTTTTTAATAGAAAATAAAAAAATAGTATAATATTATTTATGATTCAATATTAAAAATATATACATCTTCTTCTCTTTTATGACAACTGACAATAAAAATAACCATGATTATACAAATTTTAAAAAATATTAAATAAATTAAAAGTATTCTTAAACTAAAAACACTGACATAAAAAATGTTGAAATTCCTATATACACAAACACGTAACATCTTTATCATTAAAAATGACAATGAACCATGGCTCCACACCAATTTCGATGGATCATAATTTTAATCCCTTAATTAATGCGTTAATTAATTTAACTCATTCGAAAGAGTTAAAAATTGAGTTGGGGATGATGACTTGAGTTCAAAGCTATGATCCAAGTTCCAGAACATATTGCAAAGGCAAAAATCTGATTCAAATCTTATTCTCCGCCCCACATGACGGGGAAAAAGTGCAATTTTTGGACCCACCCTTCACACTTAGATAGACCCTGTATACATAATTATTTTGAATAATCTTAAATCAATAGGTTTTAGTTTTATTTGAAATTCAGTTTTGTAATTTTAAGTCAATATGTTTCTATTTAGTTTTATAGTTTTAATTGAATTTGTGTTCAGAATTTTATCTGGTAACAATTGCAAAAATTTTGTATTTAATAATAGCCTAGGTTATTTTCTATGCTGTAAATTTTAAAAGATCTATACAAAATTTTAATTACTGTTTAAGTATGAGAAGACAATAAAATTATTATTCTTGTATGAAGAATCTTACAACATGTTTTAGATAAATGTATCTTCATAATCAAGTATATTTGATTATGTGTGTGGGAGATTTTACAAAGACAAATAATATAACAACACCCATAATACTAATCAGTGTAAATTACACTAACATATATAATGTGTGACGCTCTGCACCTTCGTAAGCTTTCTTCTCTCTCCTATATGTCTCTCTCAAATTCTCAAAATTTCTCTCTCTTTTTTCTAACTTTTCTTCCTCCATACATCATCTGTTTTAGAATCTGATCACACCCTGTAGTACCTGAGGAGTTAAGGATCATTTCTAACCGATCAGAATTTCAAACAGAGTAAGTCCATATTTGCTTTAAAGATCCCTTAATCTATATTTTTCCTTAGGCTTTTGTCATCAATCTTAGTAGGGACAATTGAGAAAAGTATTTCTCTCAACTTAATTAAGATTATACTGAAATTTGGTTTTGTTCTGATGACTTGTTCTAGATCCCTAAAGATTGGGTTAGTGCCACTAGCTAGTTTGGAGGAATTGTTTT
>Ga0123340_1004488_pt1 | contig 13236 bp, 11 predicted proteins | sample SirMexnodulemix_FD_89961 | JGI IMG/M metagenome (GOLD analysis project Ga0123340, IMG submission 89961) | Root nodule microbial communities of legume samples collected from Mexico - Siratro Mexico nodule mix | ecosystem: Host-associated > Plants > Roots > Nodule | place: Mexico: Nepantla... | reverse complement strand
GACCTATGCAATTAGATTCTAAATTAGTCTCTAACTTAATTAGATACCAATTTAGAATCTAATGGCATAGGTCACTAAAACCTTGGTATCTAATGTTAGATACCAATTATTTGACTTAATTGGTCACTAAATTCAATCATTACTTCTATTTTGTAATTATCTAGCAACCAAAATTTAATTTGATAACTATTTTGGTCACAATTAGCAACCATTTCATTTGGTAGCTAAATATTGGTCTCTAAATAGCCATTTTTTGTAGTGCTCCTTACCAATTATATCCCAATTCTTTTTAATAAAGAAGAAATTAAACCCATCTGGCCCATGACTCTTCGAGCTTCCGCATTGGCCTACAACTTCTAAAACTTCCAACTCTGTTATCTTATTACATAACAAATCATTATCAGTCTCTGAAATATTCTTGAAATTTACACCATCCAAATTAATCTTACCCCCTAAACTAACACCAATTCTACTATCAAAATACCGCTTCACCTAGCATTTGACTCTAGACACTTCTTCGCACCAGACGCCATCAATACTTAATCCCACTAGATCATTCTTAGTCTCCTCCACCTAAGTCTAGAATGATAGAATCTAGAATTTGTATCCCCACATCTCAACCAATCAACTCTTGCCTTCTGTTTAAGCATAACAACTTCCTTTTCTTCCATACTTCTCAGTTGACTTAATAGGTCCACCCTCTTAACTCTCATATCCTCTTGTAATGAGTCTTCATATCACTCTGGTCTAATACCTCTAACTCTGCAAGCAACTGTCTTTTCCTACTCTTAGTGTTACTATCAACTTCCTTATACCAGTGCTTGATTTCTAATTTCAACCTTTTAAACTTTTCCTTAACACTTTCCAAACTATTACCACTTGAGATAGGTACCTCTCATGTTTTTGAAACCACCTCTTTGATTCCTTTTAATTGTTGGCACACATTGAATGTTCTAAAAGGTTTTGGGCCCCAGTCAATAGTACTACTTTTAACCACAACTGCACAATGATCAGACACCTGTCTACTCAACATATATTGCTTAGATCTCGGCCAAACCCTAAACCCTAAACCCTAAACCCTAAACCCTAAACCCATCAACCACTCATCTGACCCAAGAGCTCTATCTAGTCTACTCCTAGCCGTTCCATTGGGTCTGTACCATGGATACTTCCTCCCCACTACAGGGATGTCCTTCAATGCGCACCTGTCAATAAAGTCACAAAATCTAGCTATTTCACTGTTTATCACCGCTCCACTATTAATCCCTTTCCTTTCAGATGCACACCTGACCGAATTAAAATCACCAATAATACATCTTACTAAGCAATTTACATTAGCCAACACATTTTCAATTTCTCTCCACAATAACCATTTCTCATTATTAGAACAAAGAGCATAAACATTCAAAACAACAACATTCACGCATGATAGTTTTACTTCGAGAATTTTAGCATGGGCCCTTTGTCCACACTATGCCCACGCATATACGTGGGTTTTTGGTACTTTGCGTGGGTTTTTGGACCACACTATTTTGTTGTTTTTTTGTAGTGTACTTTATTCTCTTCTTATTGTCTATTTCATGACCTTGTCATGAGAAAGACAATTTTATTTTCCTAGAAACATAGTGGGTTGTATCTATTGGAATTCAAGGGCACAAATAAAACAAAGGTCATAAGCCTACAAACAATTTTATTACTAACAACTCATTTTCAATGGGAATTACATTAGTTCGGTGTGAAAAAATGTATGGAAATCTAGAAGAAAAAGTATGCTTGGAGATTCCTCTCAGATTTGAAACTCATGGTGGAAGGAATAAGGTATGCCTCCTAAAGTATGGTCTTAATGAATTTCCCAAAGCATAGTTTGGAAGATTTTCAAAAGCAATGGTTTCGATATAAGCAAAGCTAAGAAATAATAGTTTATTCATAAAACACTCTCTTACAGGTAAACTTATACTATTGTTGGTCAACATAGATGCATGATTATTACAGGAGATGATAAAACAAAAAAAATTCATTTTTTAAAGAAAAATTAGCAAACCAATTTCAAATGAAAGACATGAAAGAACTTAAGTATTTCCGTGGAATAGAAGTTGCTTTCTCAAAAATGCAAATTTTAACCTCCCAAATAAAATAAGTACTTGATCTCCTTAAAAAAAATAGGTAAGTTGGGATATAGAACCTCAATAGTCCCTGTTGAATAGAATGACAAATTGGAAACGAAGAGAGCTCTCTTCTAGAAAAACTCCAATATCATATACTAGTAGAAAAATTATTTATTTATCAGACATGAGATTAAACATTGTCTATGCATTAGTGTGGTAAGTCAGTTTATGCATGACCAAGAAAGACACACATACAAGTAGTTGATAAAATTCTTCAATACTTGAAGTCAAACCTAAGAAAGAGGTTATTCTTCAAGAAAGGAGAAAATTTGACCTTGAAGATATATAGTGATACATACTATGCAGATTCTGTTATTGATAGAAAATACAGGGTATACAGATTCTGTTATTGATAGAAAATACAGGGTATTGTATGTTTCTTGGAAAAAATCTAGTCTCTTTGAGAAGAAAAATCAGAATAAAGTATTTCGCTCTACTGCAAAAGTTGAATTTCAAGTCCTTATTCAGTGTAGGTGAAGGATTCTGGATGAAGATGATACTTGATGACTTTAAAATTAAGGTTGACATCCTTATACAATTGTATTACAATAACACTTCAAACGTGAACATTAATCTAATCTAATAATAAAACTAAACATATTGAAATTAACCGACATCTCATCAAATATAATCTTAATACAGACCTAATGACTACAACTCATGTTCCTGCAGGATTTCAAATAAGGGCTTCCTTTAAGATAGATTGGAAATCATTGATATTTATTTATCAACTTGAAAGAGGTGTTGCAAATAAAACATTATTAAAATAAAAAATATTCTTAATATTTCCATACTAATCAGAAAAAAAGACTTTTAAAGTTTTTCTATTTATTTCAATATTAATTTTTTTTCAAATATTTTGGTTATGGAGATTATGAGAATTGCAACCAATGCAATTCACATCAATAAAATAATTCTTTATCTTTTGAAGTGAAGCAATAAGAAGTTGTGAAATTATACTGAACATACCTTTGTGATGGGTGCTGTTTACAAGTACGTAAAACTTGTAGCCCCCACTTGCAAAATTAGTACCTTTCGTCGAGTTCCAGTGAAAGAATACGCAACCAGTTTCATCATCATAATAGTGTTTGAATCCAACACAACTACAGTTTCTCCAGCACATATCCCCGACAATCACTTGGGCCATAACTCGAATTCGCTAGATCGGTTCTCATGTCATCATTTGGGTACCCTTCCCTGCTTTCAAACACATCACCACGATGCCTGCAGAAGGGTATCTCCTCCCATTGTTGGCACCCTTCATCAGTCTTGCAGCCATAACACAGATCAGCCCTCGCAACATCATCATCTCCATTCCGATTTATCAGCTGCCCAGTTTCTAAAGGCACCCATCTTGTAAGTTCTTCATTTGAACTTGTGATTGTGAAGTAGCTTTCATTTTCGTTTGAGACAACCATGTAATGTGTTTTGTGCATGAACCCACCTTTTCCCAGGTCCCCACTTGCCCAACACACTTTTCCTTTTCGCTTGATGATCAATTCCCTTCTAAGGGGTTCCCATTCAAGTTCAAACGCCCCAGGATTTGGGTTTGGAGAACTCAACCACGAAACTAGTGACCATTTACGACCAGTTTTGAGATTGACACCTAACTTCATCCCAGGGAGCAAACTATCAGTAGGGTGATCAAAACTTTGCCACAGCGTAGTATTTGTTCCATTGGGGTGAAGTTGTTGCAGCACAAAGTTGCCTGTGTCCAACAAAATGGCCTCAGTGTTTTCGTAAGGTTGTGGTGAAGAGTAAAGGATGATGGGTTCAATATCTTTGGATTCTATTTTCAGTACACCAGAGTGGTTTAGCGACAGAACTGCAGAATCCTTGTCCGCAGGTTGATTTCTGTTACCAATCCACATTACCCAATTCTATTCTTTGGGGCCAAGTATGACCAAGTAGGTGCCGGTATTAATTTGTCCAAACTCAATGCGATAATAACCGTTTTCAGAACATACCGGATTTGTGGAAATCAGTTCTTCTCCGGGCTTCAAACTGTGCTTTTCAGAGGTAACGTGAATACAAGTAGTCCACCACGAGAAGCTCAAAGCAAGCAGAAAATACTGTTTACAACTGACCATCTTGCCATCTTCCAATACTCAAAGTTTAGACTGCAAGATGTACTATCCCTGGATGAAGGAAGGGACCATAGTTTATCATTTAGGAGTAACGAGTGGTGCACGTTAACTAGCTTCAATTCCAAATTCATTCTGTAACTCTTTCAGGGTAGATTCAGAAAATGCTAAGAGTATTAGAATTTTTTTATTTTTTTTAACGGTAAAAAATAAAATTAATTAAAGAAAACATTTATGAGTGTTCCAATCCTATTAAAAAATATAACTGATCTTACATCTAATCAATCCTATAATATAATTAACAGAAAAAATAATGACATAGTCCAGAATTTGCATAACAATACACAACACAACAAAATATATATCAACATAAAAAATAATAACAGTATACAACCCAAATAAAATTTGTTCATATACTAAATAACACATTACTTTCTTGCCTCTTAAATCTCCTTCTCTAAACAATCATGTAAGAATATTAGATAATATTTGTTTTTTTAACCTAGCCCAACTCTAACCGTTTCACTAAAAGTGTTAGGAAACTTGAGGGGTTTATTTTATCAATTTCATACCACTTTCAACATAATATATTAAGATATTGAAAATTTAGATTTGTAGGTTTTTTTTATTATATATTATTTGTACGATTTAAATTCACATTTAAATATATAGCAAGAAAATTATTTTACTCTTAAATTAATAAAAAAACTTAAAAAATTATGATAATAATTTATATTTAATGAACAGAGATTGGTCTCTGACAAAGAAATATTTATAAACTTTTAAACTTAATTTATTACTCAAATTCAAATTGTCACGGTGTATTAGTTAAAATTTCAATTTTCTTAAAATCTATCCTAAATTTACTTCAAACGATTTCAGTTTTCTTCTGGTAAAAAGGACAATTGACCATATTGTAATAATGAAAGTTTCAGACTGGATGTAATATCGTGAATGTGGGAAGTGACCGTCGTTTATCATTTAGTAGGACATTCGGTAATTCCTTCCTTATGTTTTAGGGTAGATTCAGAATATAAAAGAGGATTAGGTAATACTTACTAAGAATAGAAAACTCCATCTTGACACTGCATCAACATTCATTATTTTTTCTATAGTTCTTTTTCTTCAAATATTAGATTATAACAATTGTAAAATCTTTTAGATGTCATTTAGTATTTTAAGTATATCCTTTTATATTAATGACAAGAAATTATCTGCCACTAACACCAAGAGAGATAAAGAAACAAGCTCAAAGTACTGCTGCAAAATATCTATTACTGTCATAAAGTTTAATCTAAGACATTCAATTACTTAAAGAATAAAAAATATTTAAAATTAGATTGGATGGCTGATATAATTAATTAGACTTATATCAAAATTAATTCAACAATATATTTTTGTTATATTTAATTGTTAAAATTTCATAAAAAAGGTTTTCATAATACTTTTTTTTCGAAGTACATAGTTGAAAATTGAAACTTTGCTTTCAAAAACTATTTTAAAACATTATAACAAATCAAGGATTCTTTAAAATGAATTAAACAGTAAAATTTTACTTAAACTATTTCACTTGAAAAAATTATGTTGGCCAATAAATAAGAGAACATTTAGGATCTTGTTAAATAAGGAACTTGAAATAAATATATAAGACATAAACTCTTAGGCAATGAAAATGACATTATCCTGTATCACCTTGATAATTTAAAAAAAAAATATAAATGTATCAATCCTATTCAATCATTGACATATGAATAGATTGAAACAAAGATTTTTTTTATAGAAATCAAAATGAGGAATAAATCGTTGGTGTTATCGCACAGGACCGGTTGACTCTAGCAACAATAATATCTTCTTGTACCGTTTCCTTATCTGCTCCTTAGTGTACTGAATGCTCTGAATTCCACCGTCCCGGAAGGGGGGTCCTGCAGGCACTCCGACGCTCAAGTCAATTTAGGGTTAGAGTGTGCAGGGGTATAGATCAGAATTTAGAAGTACCTGGCTTGAGATGATTGAGCCTGTATTTATAGGTGTAATAGTGGGCTCAATGAATCTGGGCCCATTCTCTTCTGCTATATGATTTTGTAACAAACATTAATTACAGGATATTTAGTTACGATTCGTGCTTACCTGCAATATTCCTGTTTCTGACATAACAGACATTAATTACAAGATATTCAGTTACGATTTGTGCTTACCTGCAATATTCCTGTTTCTGACATAACAGACATTAATTACAGGATATTCAGTTACGATTTGTGCTTACCTGCAATATTCCTGTTTCTGACACACCCCCACGTGTTTGTGCATGTGCTCATCACAAAATGGTTATTTGGGGCTATTAACTCGATGGTGGGTCCCGACCGAGGACGTATTTCGGTCGGCCGTATAGTACATAGGCCCTCCAGTCCTTGAGGGCACAAAAGTGGCCAAAAAGCATTGAAGGTGACCGGCCGATCAAACTTTCAAATGTGTCAGTGGGGCAGACCGAGAGCGATTATAACGCTGCATTTGCTCTCACTATAGCTTCGCGCCTCTCGGGTTCCGTGCGTGAAGTGATGGGTGCATGGATCTGAGCCGTTGGGAGGAGATAAATCCGACGATGTAGGTGCGGCCACGTCACCTCAAGTTTTGGCTATAAATAGCCCTTGGATACAGGCATTTGTTGTCGTTTTTGTTTCTTAAGCCGAGTAGCTTCGTCAAGTCTTCGGTCGTCTATGGCCATCCTTTGAGGTAACCATGGCTTCCTACTCTTTGCATTCTTATTTCGTTTCTGCTTCTTCGAGTAGTCGGTCTTCCTCGCATGACCGTAGGAACATAGCCGAGCAGGGGGTCGGCCGTATTGGGGAATCGTTGGGTAGCACCTCCGATGAGGGTAGTTCTTCTGCTGGTAGAGATGAGGGGGCGAGAATTGAGGAACTTGTGGTAGAGAATAGGGGGTAGAGTCTCCGACCCCCAGTAACAACGTGGAGGATGCTAACGAAGTTAGCCCTTCCAACGATGACTGGGTGGTCCAGGATGTCCGGACCGCGTATTCCAAATACCTCACCACTGCCGCCTTTAGGGACTTAGTCGACGTCCAGGACATTGTAGAGTCGTCCGTCCCAGACCATGCATTTTCTCTGCACAGATGCCTGACTGCCGATCAGGTATTTGACGGTCGGGGCTTTTACCCTGCAGACTTCTTTTTCATGTATGCGCGGGTGATGAAGGATTCTTGCCTTGTCATCCCGTTTGATGATTTTTGCACAGACGTCCTCCGTTACCTAAATGTCGCTCCCACCCAGTTGCATCCTAACGGCTGGGCATACGTTAGGGCGTTTCAGTTTGTCTGCACTGCCTTAGGCCTTATTCCTACTATTCCTTTATTCTTTACCCATTACCAGAGCTGGCCGGGAAAAAAGGTAGGTTGGTTGTCCCTTATTAGCTAGGCGCGCAACTGTCTATTTAAGCCCTTCTCGTCCTCCTATAAAAACATTAAAGATACATTCATTAAAATTACCTTTGGGGAGGTCGGTCGGGAATATATATTTGACGGGGAGGAGCCTAAGTTTCCCTTGTATTGGACCAGATCCCCTGCTCGTGCCACATTTTGGCCACAGTCGGGATTATCGACAGAGGATAGCTCTGCACTTTCTGTGCTTGACTCCCTTCCGAGGGGTATTCCCGCCCGAGATATCCTCAACACCTATTGGTGTGAAGATCCGGCGAGCGCCGTATTCTGTACGTTTTATATTTCTGTCTGACTCGCACTTTAATGATTACTAACCGCATGATTTTCTTGCAGACATACTTGCTTCCCGGACTCCCGCCATGAACTAGGTATTTAAAGACTTAATGTCCTCTGGACCGGTTGGGGAGAGCAAGTCGCCGGCCAAAGACAAAGGGAAATCTGTTCCCCAAACACTTGCGTCTCAGAAGGCAGAACCTTTGGCCGTAGTGTCTCCTCCTACCGGCCAGCCTGGGCTGTCAGAAAAAAGAAAATCCCAACGCAGCTCTAACCGATCATCCTTCCAGCGGTCACCCAAACGCCTCAAGGAGGGGGCCGCTGATCAAGGGAAGGCCACCACTTGCCATTTTTTGAACAAAAAGATTATGGTGGCCGACCGCGTAGTCATCGGGTTGAATGACTACGAAAAGAATCAATTTCCTCCCACCACCCCCAAAGAGCTTAGGGATCCTCTGCTAGAAGTAAATGCTCGGGCGCTTCTGTTGAGCCAGGTGGCGGAAGAGGAATTGCTAAAGAACGACTCCGTGGCCATGGAGAGTTTGAAGAACCAGCTGACCGAAGCCTCCTCCTCCCTGATAGGCGCCCAGGCGGACAACGAGCGGGCAAAAGGCGAAATTCTGAGCCTAAGGAAGCTGGTAGAAGACCTAGGAGGGGAGAACCGAACGCTGAAGGAGCAATGTTGGTCGGTCGAGGAGAAGGAGAGGGCCGCTGCCGACCGGGTGGAACATCTGAGCCTAGATATCGCGGATCTGACCGACAAAGTGACCAAACTTACCCTGGACCTGGAGGAACAACGCCTACAACGGAAAAAAGCTGAGGACAACCTAGTTGAGTTCAAAGGTTTCGTCCTTGAACAACACGACTTGGGCTTTATGCGGGCCGTGAGGCAAGCGGCCTTCTTCTACTAGGTTCCAACTAATGAGGGTAAGTTTGACAACTGCAAGGATATCTACCGGCGCGAGCTGGTGTCGGCAATGGACGTGTCAGATGAGGAGGAAGAGGACGATGAGGGTGGTGGGTGCGCAGCTGTTGAAGGGGATCAGCCGGCCCCCGAAGTAATACTGTCAGATTAGTTTCTTGTAAAATTCTTAATGGCTTATATTCAGCTAGTTTATCCTTTCTGCCATACTTGTGTATAACAATGACCTTACCGGTCGACTTTTGAAATTAATGACTACTTGGCTTCTATATGATCTGTGTATCACCGACTAGTAAGTAATTAACGCTCAGTCGCGCATAAGAATCTGATAATTAAACAATTTTAACTTAGAAAGATTTAAGTTCTAAGCCCGAAACACGAGTCGTTTATTGGTCGGTATAATAGCGCGAGTGGTCTCATGGTAAGCCAAGAGCACCTATAAGTGGGCCACCTTTCGATCGGTCATTTTGATCGCGAATGATCTCATGGTAAGCCAAAAGTACCTTAAGTTGGGCCACTATTCGGTCGGCCATGCTGATTGCAAATAGAGGTCTCATGGTAAGCCAATAGTACCTTAAGTTGGGCCACCGTTCGGTCGGTCATGCTGATCGCGAACGGAGGTTTCATGGTAAGCCAAGATCACCTTTAAGTAGGCAACCTTTCGATCGGCCATGCTGATCGCGAATGGAGGTCTCATGGTAAGCCAAGAGTACCTTTAAGTGGGTCACCTTTCAGTCGGTCATGCTGATCGCGAACGGAGGTCTCATGGTAAGCTAAGAGCACCTTTAAGTGGGCCACCTTTCGGTCGGCCATGCTGATCGCGAATAGAGGTCTCATGGTAAGCCAAGACCACCTTTAAGTGGGACACCTTTCGGTCGGCCATACTGATCGCGAACGGAGGTCTCATGTTAAGCCAAGAGTACCTTTAAGTGGGCCACCTTTCGGTCGGCCATGCTGATCGCGAATGGAGGTCTCATGGTAAGCCAAGAGCACCTTTAAGTGGGCCACCTTTCGGTCAGCCATGCTGATCGCGAATGGAGGTCTCATGGTAAGCCAAGAGTACCTTTAAGTAGGCCACCTTTCGGTCGGCCATGCTGATCGCGAATGGAGGTCTCATGGTAAGCCAAGAGTACCTTAAGTTGGGTCACCTTTCGGTCGGTTACTCGTGGAATGTAAAGGAGAATTGTAATTCTTTATTGCATGCGGTTCCTCATTAAAACCTCCTTGGCCAAAACCCTCCTTAGGAAAAAATGCCATAGGTAGGAAAGAGTACACCATTGAAAAAGTCAACCAATACAAACAAGTTTGAATAAATAAAATAAAATCAACTCGTGACTTTAACTAAAATAAAACTTGAGATGGTCTGCATTCCAGGTGTTGGGAATTTGCTCCCCATCCAGTTGCTCCAGCTTAACCGCCCCTTTGCCTAACACCTGGCCGACTCTGTATGGGCCTTCCCAGTTGGCCGCGAACTTACCATCCGTCTGATTCTTCCTAGTGTCACCATTCATTCTCCAAACGAGATCCTCTTGCTGAAAGCTCCTCGGATTTACCTTAGCGTTATATCTGCGTGCCGCCCTTTGTTTGCATACTGCTTCTTTTATCCTTGCTTTCTCTCTAAGCTCATCGAGGAGATCCAAGTCGGTTTTCATGCAATCATTATTCAACGACAGATCCTTTAGTTGTCGCCTTATCGTGGCCTCTCCTATCTCGACCTGCAACATAGCGTCCGTCCCGTAGGTGAGGTTATATGGGGATTCCCCCGTAGACGTCTACGGTTTGCAGCGGTACGCCCACAAGACCTCGAGCAACTCATCTACCCATTTTCCTTTTGTAGCTCCTAGCCTTTTCTTCAACTGAGATAAGATTACCTTGTTGGCAACTTCCGCCTAACCATTCGTTTGTGGGTGCTCCACCGAACTGGTTATGTGCTTGACCCCCAGCTCGGTGAAGAAGGCTTCAAGCTTATGGTCCACGAACTGCCGACCGTTGTCAGTGATGAATGTGTGAGGGACGCCAAACCTGCAAATTATCTTCCACATGAAGCTTTGAACGTTGGCGGCCGACATCTTGGCCAGGGGTTCGACCTCTCTCCACTTTGTAAAATAGTCCATCGCCACAATTAAGAACCGCCGCTGCCCAGTCGCCGGTGGAAAAGGACTTAAGATTGGATGGCTGATATAATTAATTAGACTTATATCAAAATCAATTCAACAATATATTTTTGTTATATTTAATTGTTAAAATTTCATAAAAAAGGTTTTCATAATACTTGTTTTTCGTAGTACATAGTTGAGAATTGAAAATAACTTTGCTTTTAAAAACTATTTTAAAAAATTATAACAAATCAAGGATTCTTTAAAATGAATTAAACAGTGAAATTTTACTAAAACTATTGCACTTGAAAAAATTATGTTGGTCAATAAATGAGAGAACATTTGGGGTCTTGTTAAATAAGGAACTTGAAATAAATATATAAGACATAAACTCTTAGGCAACAAAAATGACATTATCCTGTATTACCTTGATAATTTAAAAAAAATATATATATAAATGTATCAATCCTATTCAATCATTGACATATGAATAGATTGAAACAAAGATTTTTTTTATAAGAATCAAAATGAGGAATAAATCGTTGGTGTTATCGCACAGGAACGGTTGGCTCTAGCAACAACAATATCTTCTCGTACCGTTTCCTTATCTGCTCCTTAGTGTGCCGAATGCTCTGAATTCCACTGTCCCGGGAGGGGGGTCCTGCAGGCACTCCGACGCTCAAGTCAATTTAGGGTTAGAGTGTGCAGGGGTATAGATCAGAGTTTAGAAGTACCTGGCTTGAGATGATTGAGCCTGTATTTATAGGTGTAATAGTGGGCTCAATGAATCTGGGCCCATTCTCTTCTGCTATATGATTTTGTAGCAAACATTAATTACAGGATATTCAGTTATGATTCGTGCTTACCTGCAATATTCATGTTTCTGACATAACAGACATTAATTACAGGATATTCAGTTACGATTTGTGCTTACCTACAATATTCCAGTTTCTGACATAGCAGACATTAATTACAAGATATTCAGTTACGATTTGTGCTTACCTGCAATATTCCTGTTTCTGACACACCCCCACGTGTTTGTGCACGTGCTCATCACCAAATGGTTATTTAGGCTATTAACTCGATGGTGGGTCCTGACCGAGGACGTATTTCGGTCGGCCCACAGTGCTCGGTCGGTCGTATAGTACAATTGGGATCAATAAAAAGAATCTGCATATGTGATAGAGGTAAAAATAAGAAAAATGTGTGACTGTCGCTAGGCATTTAATGTACAAGTCATCACTAAACATATATTAGTAAAAGGTAGGGACCAAAAGCAAAAATTAGAATTTTATTGAGAACTAATAAGTGTTAATTTTACTTGTTAATATGTCCTTAAGGTACTTATTTTCACTAGCTTTAAAAGGAATATTTGTAATAGCTCCCAACGTTAGACTTTATTATGATATTATATTGTATAAACAGTTACCAAGTTAATTAAAGAAGTTCAAATATACTTTTTGGGTGCATGCGAGAGAATCTAGAAGAAAGGCACAATATCCGGGCCAATTCGTGAGTGAGTCTCTGGTTCACTCAGTGAATGAAGGAAATTTAAGAAAAAAAACTTTCCAGCATTCCATCAACTTAAGAATTAATATATGTTCATTCAGGAGATTGTCTACTAAGAGAAGTTGGCGGTTCCTAAAATGGATATATAGTTAAAGTTCTGCAACTCCTATTTTATAATTGAAAGAAAGAAATGATAGGAATGAAATAAAACTTGAGAAGTAGAAGTTGTTAAGAAATAGATGATCTAAAACCATACCATGAGGCATTCGACTATCCTCAAGTTAAATTTTTTATGCCAAGAAATATAAAGAACTGAATTAATTATCTTTTATTAACATATATTTGTAACATATATAGGAGAGGTATTGTCCATTTTGGAGCTCGAAGCTTCGTCGTGATTTTGTCCTTAAAAGATGTCTCAGTGGGTTAAAGGAGGAAGGTGTATTTAAACTAACCTGGGCCTCGACTGATGAGCGATGTGAGAGTATATTAGGTATATCGAAACAAACTCCTTGTTAACACCCGATTTCATCTGGGTAAACATTATTTAAAATTAAAAAAATTAAGATATGTCTACATGAAAAATGAAAAATAATAATAATCAACATAAAAAATGAAGGAATAATAAAATAAAAAATATATACTTTATTAGTTTAGGTCTTTTATGAAAAAAAAAACAAATAAAAAGATGTTTGAATTTATTCATTGTTTTACAAAACATAAAAAATAATAACAT
>Ga0123340_1004485_pt1 | contig 13241 bp, 6 predicted proteins | sample SirMexnodulemix_FD_89961 | JGI IMG/M metagenome (GOLD analysis project Ga0123340, IMG submission 89961) | Root nodule microbial communities of legume samples collected from Mexico - Siratro Mexico nodule mix | ecosystem: Host-associated > Plants > Roots > Nodule | place: Mexico: Nepantla... | reverse complement strand
ATTAAATATTTTTATTTTAATTAAATTAATTTATAAATTAGTTAAATAATATAATGATTCACCCAAAGACATTCTTACTTTTTCTTCTCAAAATAATATAATAAGTTGCTGATGTTGTTTAAGTGCAATATATTACACTTTCTTTAATACCAACAAATATTTTACATTTTTTTTACTTTAGTTACAATAGTACAAAAATCATTATTAGACAGCAAAAGCACCTAGATGTTCTTTGTTTATGTTTTAAAACTTTTTAATTTTTTTTAAAAAAAGTTTACTTATGATTTTTCTTCTCTGATTTTTTTTTTTATATATGATTTTTTGCTTGTTTTTAACCGTTTCCGTTTACATGATTTAGACAATTTGTAATTTTAGTTCAATTTTTAATATATTTATTTATTTTATTTAGATCGAGATAAATCTTAAATCTAAGATGTTAATAAGAAATTACAAAAAAAGTTAATAAAAAAAGTTAAAATGAATCAAAAGTAGATTTTATCCTGTAAAAGAGTAAAATGTATATAAATTTGAAAATTGATCAATATTACAAAATTTTTAAAATATGGAAAATAAGAAATATGACTCCAAAATCTTATATTAAAAATTAAAAAAAAAACAAAAGTATCATTTAAGAGTGAGAAAAACTTGCTTAAACGAGTTTATTCTTACTTTAATTAAGTTTTGAAAATTTATTTTAGTTATCGTTCATGTTTTTAAACATTTTTTATGGATAGATTCTTAGTTTATGTTATTAAAACTTTTTTTTTTCTTAAAAACTAAAATATATCCATATAGATAGTTTATTCACAGAGTAAATTACTATATATTATTAATATATACATATAACAAATAATATCCAACAATCTTGTTTTCTCACTCTTCTTGTTTCACGTAATTTTTGTTTAATTTTTAAATTATAATTTTTATCACAAACAATTAATAAATTGAAATAGTTCTTATACTTTAATGTTTTTATTTAAATTCTAAATAATAATATTTCATTCTTGGTTATTTAATTTTTAAACTATTAATATCGGTAAAATTAAGTAATGTCTAACATATACATATGTTTGTTGTCCACTTTGACATTATCAATTGTGGTGTCTTATACTAATAAAAGATACAAATTTAGGTATGTTTGGTAATAGATAATTTTTTATATTTTATTTTATTTTTAAAATAATGATTTTTGAAATAGTTTTTATTATTTATCAAAAAAGTTTATTAATATATATCGATTTAAAAAAGTTTTAACAGTTCTTTTCTTAATTGTACTAACATGTGACTCAATTGTGAGTGAGAAAAGAAAAAAAAATTATTGAATAAATAAATTTTAAAATAAAAATAATAAAAATATTATTGGTATATTAAAAATTTTCTAAGTGCAGAAATAAGTTTGTAAACAATTTCTTAATAGGAAGATTCAAGTGATAATAATAACATATATTTAGATATCAAAATAATAAAAAAAATGTCTTTTTACCACATAAAACTTATAAACTTCAAAATCTTATTTAACCTGTTTTTTGTAATTTCAGAAACAGTGATTTACAACTTTAACGCATAAATTAATTGTTTAATCTATCTTCTTTTATTATTGCATATGATGAAAAAATATGTAAGTTCAGATTCTATTGTTTATTAAAATTAAATATTTTAATGATATCGATGAAAAAAATTAGATAGGATATAAGGACTAGGCAATATCTGTGGTATTATCATAAGAGAGTAATAAATAATGTTATTAAGGCAAATAATATTGCGCCTTTAACCTAATTACCATAACCTTTTAACTTATAAGACATTTTATTACAATTATTTTCTATGCTATTTCCATCAACAAGCCTGAAGATAAAGCAATTAAAAATTGAAGATTTAAGAACATAATAAGGAAGAAAGATCCTAAAACATCATTGTTGACGTTGGCATAAAAAACAGACGTAGAGAACTTAATCGTATGTAAGCGTTAATAAATTGGATTTTATTATTACATAATATTTGCCATTATCAAAGTCTGTTCCAACTCCGAAAGAAATAATAAATTCTTACATAAAAAAAGCATGTAAGAATTAATAATTTTTTACATCAAGGCAAACTTTTTCATATAAATTTATTCATATAAGTTTTTATCCTACTTAAAAACATTATTAAATACCTTTGAAACATTTTCCTATTTTATTCAGCCATCCAAACTAGAAAAATACTACCTCCTACATTCCTTCCTACGAGAAAATGAAGGAATAGTTGTTTCAATTAAAACTTTTGTTAAGATAAAAAATTATGAACATAATATTTTGTATTTTGAAAAAATTCTTAAATATTGAACATTAACTAATCAAATATTACTTGCAAAGAAGGGGGAAATGGATTCTGCAATGCAGAAAGTTTCTACACATCAGAAAGAAAAAAACCTAAAATTGAATTCCATGACCAACTATACAATTACCTTGCCATCCATTTAAGTTAACTCTTGATTTTCGCCGTCTATTCTTAGTGACAACCAAACACCGTCAAGGTATATACAGAAGAAACATAACTATCAAGACTAAATACTTTTATTTTGGCCAAAGAATTATGCTGTTCAAATATTTTCTCATCATACATTATTTAGCTATTTCTGAAGACACCACAATATTCCCACCTTTTGAAACAGGAAAATTCAATACAGTCAACACTTATTGAGCTGTGTATTTCTTACATCCGTGACTTTGCCTGCTCCACAGGGACACTCTGCAAAAAAATCCATTAGACAGCACAAATAATGGAAAAAGACTGTCAGAGTTATCTATTGGGGAAGTGATCTAAGTCATTTTTACATCAACTTCTCAATAAACATTTTTATAAAAGAAAAAACAGAAAAAAAATGAAATCAGTTCTTTCCTAAATCAAAATTAAATTCTATATAAATTAATTAATAAAATCAAACCAAATTTTCCATAAATTAAAATTAACTCAACATTAAATTAATTTATAAAAAATATTTTCTAATATTTTTTTCAAAATCTGATTTCTAAATTATGGATAAACTATTTAGTTTATGGAAAAACGACATTTATTTTTCTTTGTTACCTGTCTCTTAAAAATGCTTATGTTCTCCAAATATACTTGTAATCATATGTAGAAAGAAAATATAAGAAAAAGATAACCACGTAATTTAGTATCTATTCATGTTACAAATTCTTATTTTGGACTTCATTCGTAAAATTTTATTAAATTGATCATTAGACATACAAACATTACAAGTTCACCCTGTCACCGTACATCGAAAGTTAACTCTCTTAAAACATTTTTAATTTGGTGATACATGCAACACATCATTAACTCGGTGTAATTAAGGATGCACTGTACTTATAAAAAACAAATTAAGAATGTGTTAGATGTACAAGAATCAAACTAAAAATGCATAAACGGCTATCGTAGCAAGGTTCCAAACTGGAAATGTGTACACTTATAGGATCCGATTTAACAAGTTCTAACATACCTTTAGAGACAAGATTATATGTTTAACCAGATCAATCAATAAACTTTTGCAGGTGATTCTACACAATTTTATTGAAGAACTATATGGTTATTTCCTGAAGTGCATAAGCTGATTGATCTGGTTTAATCATTATCTAATACTACGAAGAAGGCGACAACTCAAGGCTTGTTTGCTTCGCTAAGAGTTTAAAGCAGTTAATCAAGCAAAGGAGTTAACTATTTTTTTGTTTATCTATGTCTAATAAATGATATACTATAGTATCAAGTAGACGATCTTGATTTTTCTGGCTACAGATGCAATGTGCTAGTGAAGTGCCCTTTAGATCACAAAGTTACCTTAAGTTTCTATCTTTTCTTGAGTTAAAAATAGATCTATTCCTTAAAATCTACCGTGGGAAAGAACAATTTGCACACAATCCCAACCTAATGCCAATGCCCAAATAGACATTGGCTAAACCCTCCTAGAATAACATAAATAGTTTTGTATGGAATGAAATGGAAATGAATGAGCATAGCTTTACTCACCAGAGGGATTCCTTTGGCAGCTCTAGCAGCCAAGTAGGCACAGGGCTTAAAGAATCCTCCATACAACTCTGACCATTTTTCTAATCTTGAATATATGTACTTCGATCCAAAGGAATCAGCCCAGAATATGATGCCTCCCCTGATGAAATCGACCCCAAAAATTTAGAACGAGTACACATTTTTTATAAGTACGCCAAATAAATAATAAGACAAACCTGTAAGGTGGAAAGCCCATGCCCATGATAGCAGCAATATCAAGATCTGCTGCTTTGACTGCAATACCTTCATCAAGGACCCGACAAGCCTCATTTACCACAGGAAAGAATATCATCCCTATGATATCCTTTTCTTGTAATTTCGCAAGCTGTCCAGGTTCAGAATGAAAACATCAGATCCAATGGAAATTTACAAACAAATCAGACTTCAAATTTTGTTCCCTCACTAGTCAACAGATATGCTATGTACTAGGAAAAAGTAGAAAATACCTTAGGATCAACAGAGACACCAGAAATGCTTCTTGCCTTCTCAATATAGTTCTTCAATTCCGGATCAGGACTAGCCTTGCGTTTATCATCATACAAATAAAACCCTTTGCGAGTTGTTTCACCTGTTCGAATTGGTTACACAAAAGATTGTTCATGAATTAGTTCAGTAGAATATACCTGAGCATTTCATGGTTAGTAAATAAATTCCACACAGATATATCTGATCAAAATTTGATTCGATGAAGTGCTCTTTACCAGCCCTCTTATCTTCTTGTAGGAGTGGAATAAGCATTGATTTATAAGTTCGCTCAGGAAAATTCTGAATAAATTGCGAGCCAGTAGCAATTGCCACACCAAATCCAACAAGGTCAGCCAATCTGCACATGTAACTATGTAACAAACCAGGCACTTCAAGAATTGATTGAGAATATAAAGATCTTATCCGAGAATTAATACCTGAAAGGCCCCATGGGCATTCCAAATTTGGTTATTACCCTATCAATTTGATAAACATCTGCACCACGTTCAACAAGCAAGAGACCTGCTTGCGTGTATGGGAAGAACATCCGATTAACAGCAAATCCTGTGCAGTTTCCAACCACCACTGGTGTTTTCTTTATCTTTTTAGAAACATCTAATATGTCAACTATCACTTGGGGAGAGGTCTGCTTTGTACGTACAATTTCCAAAAGCGGCATAACATGTGCAGGACTAAGTACGCACAAGTCAGATATTTAGATCAAAAAGACAAAAGGGAAAAAAGTAGTTTCCAAATACAATATACCACCTGAAGAAATGGGCTCCAACAATTCGATCTTTGGATTTGATCTTCTCTCCGATCAAGTTCAAGTCAATTGTGGAAGTGTTACTTGCAAGTATACAATGAGGTGGACAATACTTTTCAAGATCAACAAAGATCTGCTGCTTTAAGGACACATTCTCAATAACAGCCTGTCCATATATCAAACACCAAAAGTTCATAACTTTCATAACATGCAACCATGACCCCAAGGACAGTAAACAAACAAATATATTTTGGAGTTTCATTATACAACCTCTATGACCATGTCCACATCTCTGAAGCTTTCATAGTCAAGGGAACCAGTGACAAGAGAGATGGCCTTTAGAAAATTTTCCTTGGTCATTTTACCTTTGTTAACACGGCTCTGTAAGTTTGCTGCTCACCAGGGAGAGAACATTACATGAGAATAGAAAAACATCACTTATTTCTTAATTAAAAAAGCAGATTGAGGGACTAGTGAGAGTAAACTCATAAGAACATATTCTCACCTTTAATCCTATTGATACCAGCATCTAAGAATTTCCCATTTATTTCTTTCAAGATGATAGGATAGTTGCTAAGAATTAAAGCTGTTGCTATTCCAGACCCCATTAGTCCTCCACCAAGGATGGCAACCTTCTTGATCTGTCTAGGAACCAGACCACGATCCGTAATCCCAGGTACCTGCCCATGACACAAGGTTTCATATTTATCATATTTATACAAAAAATTTAGCCCTCAACGGGCTACCTAATGCAGCTTCAAAACCTGTGTCTTTATAAAAAAGATTAATTGAACCTAACGGGACTCCAAAAGCAAGGTGGTCCCAGAGAGGAGGATTGCCCGAACATTATAAGCAATATGACTATATTTCGCCTCATATCCAGGTCTAGGATGGTACACATAGTTTGAAGTTTGCAAGATTGAAAACTTACAAGTGACCCAGCATCAAGCCTAACCTAATCCCAAAAGTTAGCTCAAGGTTGGTGGATTGCCCAAACCTTACTCTAGACAATATGCAACTTTTTAACAATCCTATAAAACCTCTAGTCAGAAAACACCACTTTCAAATTTAAGATACATTTCAAGCAGTTGGAAGGGTAATTGGAAATCACAAAGCAATGTTAGTTTAATTTGACATGAGACGTATTTTAAGTTAAGGAAGGTTGCTGAACATTCTTCGGTGAATCAAAAAGTTTTGAACCAATAGTGCTTAAATGGAAGGTGTTCAAGAAAAGATAATAAACAAAAAGGGAGTGTATTAAAGCCTTACACATAGGTCTAATATTGTTGAAGATTGTGTAAGGTATCAAAAGGCTAGAAATCAGACAAGGAAGTTTAGAGGAACAATCCAAAGGTTTAGAAAGTTTTCCTCAAATCTTGGGAGAAAAATGGAAAGTCTAAGATATATACGATTCAATAATAGGGAAAGGAAATAAATACTTTATACCAGTAAGGATGAACATCGTGGGTCAGGATTCAAGATGGGTTATTGTTTTTATCAAGAGGGTCAAGGTTCACACTCGTCAATAATCTCAAAAATTGTATAAAATTACAAAAAATGAATAGGCGCAGCCATTTTAAAATGAAATACCTATCTATTGACATCAAGTAAAACATCACAACCACTAAAAACTAATAAGGTTGCCCAAATAATGACGTAACAGTCATATGAATATATCTTGCTGAATAGAAAACAACATTTCAATGTGATAAACACCCAAGAACTTGGGGAACCCCCTCTCTTAAAAGTTAGTCACCAGCGGGTGAACGAAAGTACTTCAATACTCCATCAAACACTTGATACTACAAAATGTGGGACTTAAGATACTCACTTGAGTACAAAAATATCAAGATTTGAGTAAAAACATGCCCAAACACTAAAATTTTTGACAACATTTAACCTTTCTATTAAAAGTTTAAAGTATGTCATCGAAAAAAAATATAAACTATTTTTGTCTTTAACAGCTAGTTTTGCCACTTGAATGGGAAAAACAAAGGTAAAATTAAGACAACCCCAACAAACCTTCGTTGTTCCTCTTTGAGCAAAAAATATGTGAACCAAGCTTTTGCAAGTATCTGACTGCACAAGTTTTTCGAATGCTTCAGCTTCCTACAAATATTAAACACAATGTCATACATATTTACGCTACAGTAATATGAAGGGGAAAAGGGATATACTGGTGTAGACAGATAACAACCTTCCAGAGTCCTGCACGGGGACCAGCCACTATTCCTGCCTCAATAACATCAATGCAAACCAAAGGATGATAGAGGTTAGGAGCCCGCTTTCGAGCCTGAGCTCGTGCAAATTTCAAAATCTCTCGTGCTTCCCCAAGGGGTTCTAATTTGTCGGTCTTATAAAGACTAGCAACCCATGGTCGTCGGTGGGCCAATATATCCAAGGCCCACTGGCGTGCACTGTTTACCAAATCATTAGGTTGCACCAAACCATCTACAAGCCCCAAACTGAAAGCCTCCTTCCCTTTGACTGGTTTTGAAGCCTGGATTTTTAAGGGAAAAAAAAGTGTTAAAGAAAGTAATTGAAAATCACTGGACAGGCACACTGAAGCTACGCCACTGCTCTTACTTTCTGTTAAAATGGAAAATACAATTCCACTCGAAGTGGGGAACTAAACCAAAAAATCTGGTGATATCTATCCAACAAACTTCAAACATAGAAGTGCAAATATGCTGTTAGACTGATCACCAACCTTGAGTTTGAATATACCAGTTTTCAAATACGTTCTTCACATTTAACAGAATAGCAAAGTTACAAAATGGAAGCACAAAATGTAGCATACCAGTATCATCTCAAGTGCCTTTGTCAAACCAACAAGACGAGGAAGTCGCTGTGTTCCTAAGACAATTTAAAAATCCAGGTTAACAATACTAAACAAAAAAATAGTGATGACAACATTCAGTCACAAGACATTCACTGTTACTAATCGTCTGACTTCTTTTTACAAATTATTCTAGCCATGTCAAATGTGTGAATTAAGGTATTTAACCAAACTTTTAGTTAGCTCATAACTTCATTAAAAACATGTAAAACTTGATCTTTAATCAGCTTTCCTTTGTAGCTCATGAACTCAACAATGACCAGTCACAATGGTTACAAGTATGTTTTCAAAATAAATAATAGAAAAAAGTTATGTATAGAGAAGCATTTAATCTGAATTCAAACACAAAATACAAGTTCATCAGATGAAAATAGGGAGGAATCAGTTATTACCTCCAAATCCAGGAATTATTCCAAGTTGAAGTTCAGGTAAGCCTAATTGAGAAGTTGGAGTTGATAACCGAGCATTGCATGCCTATATGAGACAGAATTGGTAAATTTTGCAGAAAATTATGAGGAAATGTTTCTTCCTAACTAGTTGGTAACGTGTACCATTGCAACTTCTAAGCCCCCACCCAAGGCAAGGCCATCAATGGCAGCAACTGATGGTTTCCTAGACGCTGAAAAATGAAGTGAACAAATTTAACATAGCACAAATGAAAATGAATAAAAAAAATAAAGAATTTCATAAAAACGAAGTACCTTCAATAGTATCAGTGATGATTTCTATTGATATCCAACCAGGTTTTGGACGCTCTATAAGAGGGGAGAGGAAAGCGTTAAAAAATGAGTATGAATGTTAATAGTTGAAATTAGAAAGCCACACAAAATTGTTAAAGTACCTTTTGCCTCTTGAATGCCACCAAATGCAGAAATATCAAACCCTCCAGAAAATTTTCCCTTTGCACCTAATAAAGATAATGTATGTGACAATATTCAGTTAAAATTACGCGACTATAAGCTAGTTGGCCCAAAAATATCTTTGGTGAAGCGCAAAACTAGCCTGCTGCATCATTTTTCTTTTCCCTCTTGTTCCTCAACTGTAATTAGTTCTTTACAGTTTCTCTATAAAAATATCAAAATCATGTCATATAAGTTAGTCGAGTTGTGTGAGAATGACTATTCTAGCTGGTTGAAAGTCATAACTGTTACTAACATTTGTATGATAGACTTCATTCGATCAGAGACTTCTAATTTGACAGGGATAAATAGTACCATAGATAAGATCCTAAGTTGTCACTTCGTCATAGCTAATGGAGGGTGGGGACTTAGGTAAAAGGTTATAGGCTCAAATGCTGGCTATTTATCACATTATCTTTTTCTTCTTTCAAAGTTTTGGATTTACATTGTTCCCTTCGAACAAATTACTTCTCAGAAATTTATTTCTTTACCACTGTCCCTGCCAAATCATGGTTACTGCTTTCAAAAACAAATCCTACCTAATTACTATTCCATCTTGTTAAATTGAACAAACTGAAGTATTGTCCCTTCCCCGCGCCAAGCTTATAAACTGTTCTGCTCAAAAGCAAATCACAATACCTGTAACGACAATTGCCTTGACATCATTTCTCTTTATGGCCTGATCAAAACTCTCCTTTAGACCGCGCAATACTAGAGACAAAAGAGACACAGCGAGACGGATGAGCAACATAAAGGAATACTAAGTAACAAAAAGGTACAACATGAAGAAAATATAGAATGATACTGAAAAATATGCACATCGAAACAGACATCAACGTTTCACAACATGCAGTGGTATTAATCAGAAAAACGTCGGTTAATTTCACGGAACAATCCCAAATCCGTTATATAATATACAACAATGGTACTACTAACACATCATCATCATGATTGGCAAGAAAACACGCAGTCTAGACAATCTAGTGTGATTGCCGGAAAAATTAGTTTTCACTAAAAGCAAGTTAGTAGCAAAATTCTTAATCCAACTTAAAAAGAGTGTTTCAAGTTGTTTGAAGTTAAAATCAATTTTGTTTTCAGAATTAACGAATGAATGATGAGAGACTTCAGTAAGGTAGTAGTCGACCGAGAAATCAAACACGCACTTAGAGACGATGAAGAAATGGTTTCAGAGCTAAAAGTAACGGAAGAGGAGAAACGAAAGTGTATACCGTCAAAGGAGAGGGAATTGACGGGAGGATTGACGATGGTGATGACGGCAACGCCATCGGATCCAACCTCCATGTGCGTGTGTCCTCTTCTGCTACCCATTGTGCTGTGATGCGATTCTTTTGGTTTTCGATTTTTCAGATTTGATTTGAAGAAGAAGAAGAAATTGAATGAAATAAGAAGTGTCGTGAACGGAATGTCCTATTGAATAGGAAAAACTGAGCTCCAATCCAAATAATATTGAGTACTATATAATAATTAATCACATCATACCATTTTGTCTCAACTCCACACCCTTCAACTACTCTAATTTTGCCTTCTGAGTTAACTAATTACAAATTATCACGTATATTAGATTCGTTAATTCTATCACAATTATCCTAATTTACACCCACAATAGTATTTATTTATTAAATTTACTCTGTCAAATTGTTAAACTATATGTAAGAGATAGTGTATTTCAGTATAAGTATTTTATTATCTGTTTCATTTTTGTAATTGTTATATTTTTCTCCTGATAAAAACAAAATATATATATATTTTTTGTACTTTCAAATTAAAAATTTCTCTACGTAACTAATATGTTATGAAATATACACGTATATATTTAAGTCCGCTATGTTAGTTGGGTCATAGTTTCGTGTATCGCAAATTACTATTCACGTGTCCAGGTTATAATATAAGATATGTAGGAAGATAAATGTAAGTATTTTTATAAAATAAATAGATTTCAGTCCATGCAAATATTCTCATCATAGTCTTGTTTGGAAAAACAAAACTAATATGAGCATTAATTTGAAAATTTTAAAAATAATTAATGCTTTCCTTATTTTTATAATGGAAATACTCATTTTTACTACATTGATTTTATAAAGCTAAGTTTGACTTAATTTCTTTTTTAAGATTTATTAAAATTATCCAAATTTTACTTTAATGAAATTAGATAGATATATCTATCACCTTTCATTGAATTTCCATATGTTGTTTAAAAATATATTAGTAATACACTAGTGGTCTCCTCAAATGAATATTTTTTCAATTTTATATAATAGATCAAATTACCATATTAGAAAAAATAATATTTTATTAAAAAATTTAAAGATAATAAAACATATTCTTTTTCCTTTAAAATCAAACATGGAAACTGTCGATTGTGATCCCTAAGTACTTTAGTGAAATTACTTTAGTTTGATTTTGAAATACTTTCCTTCAATATAGACATATACAGGAAATAAGTATTTTAAATATAATAAAATGCTAAAATAAAATGTATAGTCGGCCAGCGGAACAGATAAGATACAGCAAGATTGATATTTCCAAGGTGCACAAAAAATAATGAATGCTGTGTCACGTTAACTAACAAACCATTTGAGAGAATATTAAAGTATTATTTACAACAAATTTAATAGAATTTTAAAATACTAATATTTTAGTTTCTAAATTCATTAGACTCAATTATAATCTTGGATTCTATATATTTTACGAAATTCATAGTTTTAATCTTTACTTTTCTCTATCATTTTAATATCTTAACTTTTAATTATCCGTAATTTTTTATCTTTTCAAATTTTTTTTGTACTTTTGATCATTTAACTTTTAATTATCAGTAATTTTTATTCAAAATTTAGTTTTAAAAAATATATTAAATCACTATTAAGTTATATTTAATAAAGTCCTTGTGTATGTATTGTTCTAACACAGTCAAAAAAAGTCATTGATCTTAGTGTTCTATGTCTGAAGATATAAGAAGTTATAGACCATTAACTAAAATTACAACCATCTATATTATCATTTTAATAATATATTTTAATTTTAAACTAATTTAACTGTGATTTCATATTTTATACCCTCTTTCTTACTTTGCTACTATTCAGATACTAATGGACAGAATTCACAATTAACCTTTTTTTTCTAATTTTTGTCACCTGCACTACTTGTATTGCTATTATATTATTATTATTATTATTATTATTATAAATATACGATTTTGAATGTTTTTTAAAAATTATAATGGATAGATAACCGCATTTCTAATTATGTATGAGATTCCAACTGTTCCATTTTTCTCCTATCCTCTATGCAAATATAATATAAATAAATAATTATAAACAAATTTAAAACTATTATTACTCTGACAAAATTAACAATATTAAAATCTGTGTGATTTATTATAAATATGGATATTAATAGAGTAATATTTCTAAAAAAACATTATATACTTTTAATTGTCAAAATGTGAATATGATTAATGTAAAAATAAAAATATGCTTGTTAATTGATACTTTTCACCTGAGAGTATTGTGAAAGTAACTAAAAGTATTTATCTACAACACAATTTTTGGAATCTAATTTTGAAATAAAGTAATATGTTTATAAGGATTGATAAAAAAAATTATTTTTATCAACTTTATGTACTTACACTTTTTTATTTTTTTACTGTTATTAGTTGATATAAACTTTATTTATTTATCAATAATATTTGCAGCTGAAAAATTATATTTTATGAAATTGAAATTTATTTGGCATAGAGTTTTTTATACATGCTTTTGATAACAAGTAAGCTTTCAATAATATGCTATTCTTCGAAAAATGAATCCAGAGTCAATAATTTACTCTTGTTTAGTCCAAACATCAACTTGTAGCAGTATGTTAGATTTTTGTTTTTTCTTATATGAACCCATAACACTGTAAAAAATGAGTTTGAGTGGTCCATTTGTCTCGCTTCGGCTCCCAGCAAGTGTGCTATTTACTTTAGCAACTCCATGCCTTCTTTCTGTAACGTAGGAAAAATTCAAATTATCTGTTGCATAATTTACAAATTTATTCAAATTTATATAATAAAAATAAATTTTAAATTATGTAATTTAAAAATCTAAAAATATATTACATTTTTAAATTATAGAATCTGAAAATATATTTTAGATTAAATAATTTAAAAATACATTTCAAATGAATGAATTCCAAATTACATAATTTAAAATATATTAAGATTATATAATTT
>Ga0123340_1004484_pt1 | contig 13243 bp, 7 predicted proteins | sample SirMexnodulemix_FD_89961 | JGI IMG/M metagenome (GOLD analysis project Ga0123340, IMG submission 89961) | Root nodule microbial communities of legume samples collected from Mexico - Siratro Mexico nodule mix | ecosystem: Host-associated > Plants > Roots > Nodule | place: Mexico: Nepantla... | reverse complement strand
ATTATAAATATTTTTAACATTGTAATTATTAATATTATTATTAGTATTATAATATTATTATTTAATATTATTAGTAATATTATTATTAATTTTATTACTAATATTTTTATTATAAATGCTATTATTATTAATAATTTCATTAACATACTAATATTATTATTAGTAATATTATTAATAATATTATTGTTAATATTATTAATATTATTATTATTATTATTAATATTAATAATTATAATAATAATAAGTCACAATAACAATAGTATAATGATATTATGATAACAAATGTGATTTGGTTTAGTAGTATTGTGGTACCTATGGGACTTGGACTCGATTCTGCTTGAAAGATAATGTCAATAATATTACTAACTCTAATAATAATAGTTAATGTATAATAATAATAATAGTATAAAAAAAATATAACTACTAAGAAAAAAATCATAATTTTTAATTAAAACATCTGATTACATACGTATTTGAAATCTGTGTAAGTTATTTAAGAATTTTTTTAATGTAAAATTCTATAGATAAATTACATACGAAATAAATTCTGTATGTAAATTATCTATGAATTCATTCTATACGGATTTTTATCCGTATGTAAATATGTAGATAAAAAATTACGTATGGATTTTTGATCATTACATACAGATTTTGTCTGTATGTAATTTCGATTTTTTTCGTATGACCTTTTTTAAACCATCTTAAGCATTTGAACAAAAACACTAAACATATTGAAGAAGATAGTAAACCCGTATTATCAACATTTAAACCTCAAGCAATGAAGTATGAAACATGTGAATTATGATGACATACAAAACACTAAACTTATCCTAATATATGTAATATATATTACCTTTGTCTAGGAATTAGTAATATATGGACAAATGATGACACCTATCCAATACATCATGAAATAATCACTTTTAAATAAATCATCTTGTTGATATATGTTTAATTTATTTTTTTTATATTGATGCAAATGGAGATTATTTTGGTAAATCACACTGAAATCCAATTACGATAGTGTGATTTGTTGAAAATAGAGAAGTTATTAAACTTTGCCTACTTTTTGAAAGATTTTCGGATTATAGCTAAACGAACCAATATGGGCGCAAAGCCATCCGCTAAGAGTAGGACATGACATGCTCAGTAAAATTGGAGTAGAGAATGACCTAAGAAGAAATCAAGGTTCTGATTGGATTCAAGTTATAAAAGGGTCCAACTTGAATGAAGAAGCAGTTGAAGGAACATATGATATGCTAAGCTATAGGTGAAGAAAGTGTATATGCTGAGCAAAATAGTGGAATGGTTAAGATTGGGGAAAACCTGATGGAAGACCATCTCCAATGCTGCATATAAGAATAAAGAGGTCGCAAAGCTAGAGAATTAGTCAAAAGCTTACAAGGAGTTTAGACTTGATTGGGCCTCCAATAAGACAATTAGGTGCAAGTTCAAGATTGAAGAGATCACTCTAGAGTACGTGCTTGAAATGCTTTTTGTATGCTTCAGAAGCTTTCTATGTATACTTGGAATGCTTGGAAGACGTGTATTTGATGTTGTGATTTTTTGTTAGTGAGTGTTGTATATGTTAAGCATGTTGGTATTGGGTCTGGGAATGCTTGATTGTTGTCAATTTGTATTTAATTCGTGCATTAAGTGATGTGTACGACGTTCGATAAATGGAAGTCGAATTAGGGAAGTGTATAAGAAAGGCATTGAAGAGTTTCTACAATTTGCTTAACAAAATGGAGCAGAAATAAATAGAAGATATTATTTTCCATGTGTTAATTGTTTTAATGTGAAATGACTAGATATTGAGTTGATACGAGAGCATATTCGTTGTGATGGTTTCTTGAAGAGGTATACAACATGGACTTGGCATGGTGAAGTATATATTTGGTCAACATTCTAATATACATTCTAAAGATCGCATGGAGGACATGATTCGTGATATTGGAGAATATAGTTTCCATGAAACACATGTGTATGATTCATTGAAAGATGATTCAACAACAAAATGTATCCTGGTTGTTCAAGTTTCACACGTTTGTTAGCACTATTATGATTATTTCATATAAAGGCAAGAAATGGGTGAATCCATAAAAGCTTCACTGAATTGCTCGAGTTATTGAATGAAATACTTTCAGAAGGTAATACATTATTGACCAATCACTATGAGACGAAAAAGATATTGTGTCCAATGGGTATGGAGGACCAGAAAATACATGTTTGTTCCAATGATTGCATAGGTGTCCTAGATATAGGGTGTCACGATACAAAGTAAAGGATGATGACGGTGATGAAGATGACATTGATATGTAATTATTTTAACCACTTTCTTAATACATATTGATAAGAATAATGACAAGTTTTGGACCATTTTATTGTATTTGGGCTTATTGATCTTTAATTGAATGTTTGACTTAATTTGATAAAATTTTCGAAAATTTTTCAAATATGAGCATGTTTCGTATTTAATCCATAACTTTTGCTACAGACCTCGTATTAACTTGATCTTTATGTCGTTTTGTAGATAACTCAAAGCTCTACAAAAGTTGTGAGAGGGTCCAAGACCAAATTCAGACTTTAAAGTTGACGAAATCGGCCTTAAAGTTAGCGTACAGAATGTGGACAGCACTTTGAGCGGAAATTTTCATTTGAGGATAACTTAGTCATTTCACCTCAAATTAGTTGGGATCAAAACTGTGCGTTTTTGGGTTTATTAGGGCAACTTGCAGGTGGGCCTTGGCGCCACCTTAGGTTAGGTTAAACTCTGAATATTATTGTGAACAAGGGGGGCAGCCGCCAACTAATTTTTTTTGGACAGATTTTGAAATAGAGTTTGGGTGCTTGCTTGTTTTCTTCTTCTTGAATCGTTCTTCACTTTGGCAATTTTATTCTCGTCTTTATTCGCGACTGCATTTCTATATTTGGTTATTGTTCATGTTGATTCCACCATGAGTGGCTAAAGCTTTTGTTCAATGTAGTCCCTAGATGTTCTTACGCTTCCGTTTATCCCTAGGTTCGTGTTTCGTGTTGTTTTTCTATAATTACCTACTCATTTTATGTTTTAATTTGATTGTTTAATTTAATGGTTGAATTGAATCTATAAATGTTTAAATACAGTCCAATTGGAATGTATTGTGGAGTTCCCGAATCGGAATCAAGTCAAACTGAATGTGTTGCTCACCATGCGATTGCATTGCTTTGACGCACTGGGTGTTCGATAAAATGCTCCGCGATTGTGGAGTGTTCGTGACGTTAGATAATTGCAGGGATTCTGGTCTGTTTAACCCACATATGTAATTGAGATTATATTTAGAAACCAGTGAGGGATTACGGAGAAACGAAGGAAGACCGGGTTGATTTTCATTACGTAAACTTTTCCATTTTTTCTTGAATCGTTTTTTTTTTTTTTTGTTTATTCTGTTTAAGTTTCATACTTGCCAACCCCCCCACCCCACCGTGTTACTGTTTTATACTTTTAATAATTGAGAACGTTCGAGTGGTACTTGGAAGAATGACCTACTTATGCTATATTACAAAATCTAGCCTCGTAGTTAATTTGGAACGCGTTTGGCAATGCGAATCAATGAAAAAGAGTCCTCCTGCAAAAGTATTATGGTATCTTTCAATATTATTGCGATTCAAACATTTTCTTTTGTCAATGTTAAGGATGCAAAGAACTTGATGTGTCATTCAAATGGAAGAAAATGTGATGGGTTGTTACGATATGCTGTCGATTCACCATTATGAAAGAAAATTGATGATTTTTATCCAGAGTTTTGGAGTGATCCATGAAATCTCAGAATTAGTCTTGTAATAGATGGAATTAATCCATACGGTAATTTTTACCAAACATAGTCCATGACCTGTTTTGGTCATTATTTATAATTGTCGTATTGGTTATGTATGAAGAGAAAATATATGATGTTATCTATGATAATATCAAAACCAAGGCAACCCAAAATGACATAGATGTTTAGCTAAGTCCTTCGATAAAAGACTTAAGGTTGTTATAGGATGAAGGTGTTAAGGTTTCTTATACATCTAAATAGGTCAATTTCAATTTGTGAGCATTATTATTTTACACGATTAATGATTTTTCAACATTTGGAAATTTGAGCGGTTATAGTGTTAAAGGACATCACGCTTACCTGATATGTGAAGAGAACATAAGTTACCATCTACTAAAACATGGGAGAAAGACATCTTACTCTAGGCATCAAAGGTTTGTGAAATGTAATCACCCTTATCATAGGTCAAAAAAAGCTTTTAATTCTTGTTAGGAGTACAAAATTGCACCTTTACCCTTAAATGGTGAGGAATTCTATAACCAAGTATGCCACGTCGAAGTGACTTTTAGGAAAACCCTCAAGAATAGTGGTGTGAAAAACATAAGGAAGAAGAAATTTATGCTCTTTAAACTTCTATATTGGTCAAAGTTAGATGTTTGACATTACATAGATGTAATTCATGTGGAAATGAATGTTTGTGATAGTATAATTGAGACATTATTAAACATTAAATGAAAGGCAACCTCGTGGTAAACGAAAACAAATGCTTGTAAAGATTTGTTTTGGGTGTTCGGTTGGAATTACAACCACAACCTCATGGTAAATGAACGTACTTGCCACCAGCATGTTATACTTTGTAAAAATTTGAAAAGATCAGCTTCTTTGGGTGTTTGCAAGGAGTTAAAGTACCACAAAGATACTCTTCACATATCAAAAGTCTCGTGTCGATGGAAGATTTGAAACTTATGGGCTTAAAATCTCAAGATTTTTATGTTCTGATGCAAGACCGTCTCTCAATGGCTATTCATGGAATGCTACCAAAAAATGTTAGACAAGTCATCACTTGTCTTTGCCTATTCTTTAGTGTTATTTGTAGTAAAGTAATTGATCCTACTAGGTTGGATGAATTAGAAAATGAAGCCATCATTATCTTGTGTCAACTAGAGATGTATTCTCCTTCATTTTTTGACATCATGGTCCATTTAATTGTTCATCTAGTGAGGGAAATTAGAATATGTGGTTCTGTGTTTTTACGATGGATGTACCTTGAGCAATGTATGAAGATACTGAAAGGGCATGTGTAGAATCTATATTGTCCATAAGCATCTATTTTTTAGAGATACATTGCTAAGAAAGCAATTAAGCTTTGTACAACATATATGTTAGAAGCATATGCTATAGGCGTCCCAAGGTCTCACTATGAAGGAAGGCATTAAGGCAAAGGCACACGAGGTGTCAGGGTTAGCAAAAAGATCAACATAAGGTACTCCAAGCACACTTGTATATTTTGAACAATATTGATGATCTTCTTCCTTACTTAGATGCACACAAAATGTTGTTGAAGTCAATGAATCCTCGTGTAAATGAAAAATAGTTATTGATTGAGCATAACAAAACGTTTTTGAAATGGTTTAAAGGAAAAATTGGTCTACATGATTTTGAAGTTGATGAGTTGAAATGGTTAGCATGAGATTTAAATTTGATGCATAAGATGGTTTGGATATGATATTAATAAGTTGTCTTTTTATACAAACACTATGAGGATGAGAAAAATACAATGTAGAATAGTGGTGTGACCCTTGAGGCAGAGTTAATGCACTTTGCTAATTCAAAAGATAACAATCCTGTGATAGCTACAATAAGTTACTTTGCAGTAATTGAAGAAATTTGGAAAATTGACTATGTCAAATTTAGAGTTCCAGTATTTAAGTGTAAATGAGTTGATAATAACATAGGAGTGCATGTTGATGACTTGGGTTTTACTTTGGTTGATCTCGCAAATGAAGTCGATAACCATGATGACTCAAGAGTCCAATATATGTTGACAATCCTTCATTCTCAAGACACTTACCCTTAAGGAATGAGGAAAATGATGTTGATGAAGTACATGCTACAGGGAATTATCACAATGAAGGAACATGGGAGAACATTGTAACACTTCCATAATAGAAATAAGTAATGTTTATTAATTTGTTTTTTCATTTTAATTTTAATATTGATTTTATTAAATTTGAACATTCATTTTATTTAATTTGAACATTTATTTTTGTTAGTCTTAAGTTATATATTAAATATGTTTTAATTTTTTTGCATGTCATGGTTGATTCATCAAAGAATATTAGAGAAGCTACACACTTGAGAGGTCATGCCATTAGTCATCTGGGTGGTGCTAGAGTCCCAGTTGACATAGCCCCTCAGGCCGATAGGGCTTCAAGCCCTAATCATGCCCAATTTGTTAGTTATTCAAATGTCTTAGCACGTTCAAAGGTCTCTATTTTGGTTCCAAATTGGAATCATGTGACTGAAGTAAAAAAAAATCTGATGTGGCAGGATATATGTGTAAGTAATTCATTTAAAGGTTATTTAGATAATAAATTTTTATGTTCTATATTTAATGACTTACTTATTTTATTTTGTAAACAAACTTTGATTCTAAGACTTCTAGCTACACTAAAAAGAAGATTATGCCATCTATTGCCACAAAATGGAGAAAGTTTAAGACAAATTTGACCAATTTCTACATCTTTGGAATGTACAAGGGAAAGTTCCCTTGTGAAAAATATGGTATTGATGAAGAACTTGGATACAATTTGTCCAAACTCAAGATGGACCCTATTGGCAGGTTTGTTATTTTCATCGCTACTTAATTAAATCATATGATGTCACAAATCAATAATACAATGTGTATTTTATAGGATAAGAGGAGGAAAGCACAAGACATTCATATAGGAATGTCACCCCTCACCAACTATCTCTGGAGGGGTATGATTTATTATAATAGAAAGTGATGCAAGGAAAGATTAAAAGATTAACAGAATCATCATCTTAAGATGAAGTTATTTGTCCTCCATCCCCTCCTAGTTGACACGAGAAATGGAAGTAGACTAGGACTAAATCAGGACGGCATATGACAACTACAAAGTCCCAAGAGACTGTCCAACATATTGTAAGTTGATAATAAATTCATCATATATAATATCTTGTTTTTAGTAATTAAGATTAAAATATTGTATTTTTTTGAAAGATTCTCTAGTGGAGCAAATCTCACAAGGAAGTTTTGTATGCGTAGGAAGAGATGATATATTGACGAAAGTTATTGGCATCCAAGAACACCTTGGTCGTTTCAGACTGTTGGGTTTCGTGTAGAGGTCAGACATTATTTTGGAGTCGCTACCTGTTCCAGTTCCTTTGTGGATCCACAGTTGATAGAGGAGCTAGCTACTCAATTGACATAGAGGCTTACACCTCAACTAACCGAGCAGATAGGGGCACAAGTCACAAATGAATTAAGACAAGAATTTGACCAGAGGCTTGAGTCCATGGACATCTCACAGTAGCACACTCCTTAGCAAGGCATAGTACTTATACGTGGAAGAGTTAATACAAAGGGAAGTTGTGCTGCTGAGGATGAAGTGGAGTAGACAAACTCTGATATTTTCTGTCGGTGTAAGTTGTTTGTTGGAGATCCTCCTCTTCTGGTGGCGATTGGAAGAGTGTACCCTACAACTTCAAAAATCCACATTGTGCCACTTCATGATGATTTTGCTAGAGTGGTCATTGAAGAAGTTAGACATGCAAATGCCGAGGTTAGATTAGTGGGGAAGGCAGTTGGGATATTTATTGTATGGCCTACACATCTCTTTAAGGCTATTTAAAAAAATCAGGTATATTGTCATGATTTCTCTTCATGTTTTGAATCCTCTATCACACAACTTGCTGATACGAAGTAAGTTGTACTTCAATCCCTCCACAAGTAGCATATCCTTGATTATCAAAGAGTCTTTCTCACCAATGTCTCCACTGCCTAGGATTTTTCCTCTGTTATTGACACAATTAGTCACAGATCCTCCATGTTTCCAGGTCAAATTAACAAGCCTTGAAGCATCTCTAGTCATATGCTCTGAACAATCACTATCCAAGTACCATAGTTGCTTCTTGGCTGTCCAAGTGACATATAAAACAAGTTAAATTCCAAGTAGTGGTCCCCTATTAAAATTGGGCCCAACATTGTTAACAGTACCTTTAGGTATGCACCCAATAAGGCCTTTTGGTACATCATTTTCTAATATTACAATTCCTAATAGAATAACCTTTATTTATACAATAGAAACAAGTCACAAATGGTGAAGTTTTCCTTTTACTATAAGTAACAGAATTGTTAAACTTTTTCTGACTTTTCTAAAACCAAATTGATAATTAATGCCAACTTTATTGAAAACACAATTTTGAGAACCTAAAATAGCATTAAAGTTTGCAGTTCCGAAGGAAAGTTTTGAAGCATCTTTTAAGAAGTATTTTATTTTCTCTGCAAAACTTCACAATTCTCATAGTTTGTTAGCTTACAAGATGAACCCTCATTATAAGAAGTAGCCTTATAAATCATTTTAAGGTGATCAAAATCAGTTTTAACAGTAAGTAGTTCTTCTTCCAATGAGTAGATTTTGGTTTCCAACTAATTATTTAAACCTTTTAATTGATTGTTTGTCAAAGCCCAACTATTTTCTTCTTCACGAGTCTCTTTAAACGCTTGAAGCCAAGTACTATAATTCTCATAATTCATTGGGATGTTAGACTTTACATTGCTGACCTTAAATTGATGTCCAGCCATCAAACACAGATTTGTTTCCTCATCCTACTTTGAAGAGAAGTTGGAAGATGTGTCAATATCTTCCCCATCTATGTAAGATCTTTTTGCCTTTCCATTCTTGTTCTTCTTCTTCTCTAGACCTTTCTCCTTGTGTACCAGATTTGGTCAATCAACCTTGATGTATCCCTACTTTCCAAAACCAAATCAAGTGAAATTAGTGGAACCAGAATCAATTTGTATCTTTTAGCTTTATGGTTCTTTTTTTCTCTCTTCTTTAATAATTTGTTCAACCTCCTGGTCATCATATTGAGAACCTTAGCATCACTACATTCACTGGAGCAGTCTTCACTGTTTTCTTTATTTTAAGCATTAGACTTAAGTGATAAACCTCTAGCCTTCCTATCTCCATTTTCATGCTCTTTTAATCTATTCATTTCGAGCTCATGCTTCCTCAACTTGCCAAATATACTTGTAATGGTCAAAGTTGTCAAATCTCTTATTTCTGATGGCATGACCTTTGGCTACCAGCTTCTCTCCAAACAATTCAGGATCTTGATGTTGAGCTCTTCCTTATCAAACACCTTTCCAAGTCCTATCACGTGATTGACCATGTTAGTGAACCTCTTCTACAAATATGCAATGGTCTCTCCTTGTTGGATTCTGAACAACTCATATTCTTGAATCAGTGTATGCTTCCTTGCACGCTTGACATCAGTTGTTCCTTCATGATTTACTTCAAAAATGTCCTACATTTCTTTTGTAGAAGCACATTGAGAATCTCTAAAAATATGATCAAGATTCAAGGTACAAGTTATAATATTCTTGGTCATACGGTCATATTGAGCTTTCTTGCTCTTAGCACCACTCAATTCATCCCACATTTTTTCTACAGTCTTACCACCCACAACACTCATGTGTCCAACTCAACTTAAGTGGCATCAAGGTTAGCTCTCTTTTGCAAGCCCAAGATCCAACTCGCGCCCGACACAACTACTATGTCGTTGGGTGCGACTACGTGTTAGTAAAATTGTCAGGGTTACATTTCGCCACACATCACTCTCGTGTATAAAAAAATATTTTTCTTCTTTTCAATCAATAATCAATGTCAATCCACAAAATTACTCAAACTTAATTCTTCAGCAGATGAGCCTAGGGATTAACTATTAGTTGTGAATTCCTTGATCAATTAGATAAATAAATCTTGCATTCACACGAGGATCTTAATGACAAAAAATAAATCACGCTCCATTATTAGACACGAGCTTTCATATCGTAAATTAATTCAATTATAGATTTTCAAAAGATATTTTCCAATACTCTTAAGAATCAATGATCAAGTTATAGATTCACACAACAAGTATAAGTATAGAATTAACATATTGATGTATTGAAAGAAAGGCATTTATGATAAGGCATGAGATAAGCCACAAATATGATCACGTGAGAATTCCATCTGTTTACATCTATCCCCATAATAATGGGTTTAGCTCCTCATAGTCATGAGAACACTAAACAACCAATAAGCACGATGGAAAAGGGTGGATTAAACCCAGAAACCCCTAGGTTGCCTCTAAGTCTGACTTTCTATGATCTCTAGCCAAAGATACCAAACCCCAATGTGAATGGTTTCTTAAATGGAATCTATTTTCTTTCGGCACTCGTGCCCAGTTCAGTAAAGTGACGCTGGGCACAATTGGATTCTGTTGCAATTTCAACGCTTTTGGCCTAACTTTCAGCAAAGTGATGCCCGACCCACGTTTCTTATGCCCAACCCAGCTTTCAATCTTACTATTCTTGACCCAAATATTTTTTGATCATTTATTTTATAAAACTAATAAGATTTAGAGTAATATTTGATGAAAAGCACAAGTAACAACTTATTTAGAAAAGAACAAATTATTTATAGAAAATGTGACATTTAGTAGGTTCCAGGCTTAGAAAGATTTGATTTCGTTATGAAAATAAGCCGAAAAACATCATATAACTTAACTTTATCACTACACTGAATTTTCTCCTCCTCTATGCACTCCTTTATAAGCCTTTTATCCTTTGTCTTCCTTCGTGGGCCTTCCATGTATCCTTCTTCATGGACTTCAATCTTTTTTTCTTTAAATCCATTGTCTTTTGTTATTTTTTAGGAAAAATAAGGGAAATTAGTGTAACTTACCATTCTCAAACAAAAGTAATCAATTTATTATTAGAAACCTAATAAAATAAGGAAATAATCAAGGTTCAAGTTTATAAAGATTTAATTTCATGGTAAAAATTGGGTTCAAAATATGATAAAAATATATGTTATCATTAGGCTCAATTGTCTTGCATCAACATCCTCTTTTATATCCTCTTTTAAGAGTTCAAATCCTATTCTTCTAAATCAAATGTTTCCTATTCAACCTTTTAGGCAAAATTAGAGGAATTAGTGTAACTTTTCATTCTCAAACTCCAATAGTCAATTATTAACAAAAACCTAATAAAATAAAGAAATAAACAGGTTCCAAACTTAGAAAAAGTTTATTTCATTATAAAAATTGGCTCAGAAATATGATACAAATCAATGTTATCTAATAGAATGATATATTCATCATTCGCTACACGTGCTAACAAGTTTTTAATACTTATCATCAAACACCATGTGCTAATAGGTTTTTTACACTTACATAAGATCATTTGATACGTTCAGAATGACAATTCCTTCTAAATAGCCATTTAGGGGATCATCTGTCATGTGAATGTTCTATTGTACTCTTCTACTCTTTAATCCAGTGATATCATCTTGACGAGATCCTCTAAGATGTGTATCGTGATGGTATCATCTAGTCCACTTTATTCTTCGTAAACCTCTGATACATATATCATCAAGAGATCATTCAGCACATTTTTATGCCTTTAGATCGTCTAATGAGATCATTTGGTATGACCACGTGCTATAGGACCATTTGACGTGATCTTCTAGATTGACCTTCTACTGGTGGATCATCTATCATTATATATTTCAGGAACATCTTAAGAGATTGATACAAACCCGTCTCCAAGACTGCTAAGAAGAATAAAGAGGACACTAAGTTAGAGCCTGAATCAGGAGTTTATCAAGAGATTGGGCCTAATTGAGCTTGTTTGGGCCTTCAAACAAACTTTTGAGAACGAGTTCAAAATTGGAGAAGATCACTATAGAGATTTTGGAGATTCAAGATTACAAGACCTAAACTTGTAAAAATTGTATAGAGTAGTGTAGATATTATTTTGGGTAAAATAGAATAGGATTTTAAGCCTTGTATTTTGGGCCCAAGTAGTGTATATTTTGGCCTGGAAGTCCATAAAAAAGTGGAAGGGTCACCTTTGAAAGAAGCCTCCAAGAAGGTGCGACCTACGAAAAATGAGTCCATGAAGGTATCACATGCCATTCCAAGTAGGTGTTACATGGAAGCTTCTTTTGCCACTTGTCAACCTTTCATTAGAGAGTATTTGAAGCTTGGGTTGTAAGCTACTTTGCCACATGGCACTCTCCTAATGGAGACATTCCTCTCCACTCATGACTTGCCACTTGTCAAGCTCTTATTGGAGAGTTTTTGAGAAACTTGCAAGACAAGTCATCTTTTAGTCTATAAATAAGATGTTTATATAATTAAATATTTATCTTTTGAATGAATAAGAATTGAAGTGTTGTCCAAATGCTTCTTCTTGTTCTAGAAGCTCTCTCTAGAGTATTCTCAATTTTCAAGACTCTCTCTAGTTTCCTTCTAAGTGTGTTGGCCTAACCTCACATAATTCACTTCCAAATCCATCTTACATGTCTAAAAAATAATTATTCCACTACATCTATCTTAAATCACGTCCAAGACAATAATTCTCTGAGAAGAAGCACATTGAAGCATGCAATTGAAGCTAGAATTGCATCATTTGGTATGTAGAGCTATGGTCTTTAAGAGATAAGTGCTTCTTCTGTAAAAATAGTGTTATTAACATGATTCCTTGTTTGTTTTCAATTGTTTTCACTAATTAAATTCACTGCATCTCTTGTTTCTATGGTTCAAATTGTTTGTTCTTACTTGAACCATCCATAATTGTGCCTTATGTGTTCTTAATTGAGTGTTATTGTTGTTTTTAATTTTCTTGAGTCATTTCTTCAAAATAAATTCGTAGAAACGGTTTATATTTGTATAGTTTCAATTTATAATCCTTGCATTTTATGTCTAATGTCATGAGTATCCTTTAATTTTCATAATCTTCCATTATAGAACACAATGGATTGATTTCATTAATCATGTTTAAATATTTCATAGTATATGAATAATTTTCATTATGAACAAATTTAAACGTTAAAGCACAATATACTATAAAATTTGATTTTGATATTTCTGTGAAAAGCACTTTAATATATTTTTCAGATTTAGAAACAAATCAAATTAAAATTTTGTATAGCAAAATCATTTTGAATTGTTTCTGTATTTAGCTATAACATAACAGTCTAATCTTAATTTCAAAAAGTTCTACAAAAACATATGTGAAAATATACTAAAGCAAATTAATTTTATTGAAAGCAAAGCTTGATAAAACCATAGACCAAAGTGCAGAGACTGATTTGATCTCAAAATAAAATTGAAAGCAGATTTCAAAACAGATTTAAAACATTTAGTATTTT
>Ga0123340_1004482_pt1 | contig 13249 bp, 9 predicted proteins | sample SirMexnodulemix_FD_89961 | JGI IMG/M metagenome (GOLD analysis project Ga0123340, IMG submission 89961) | Root nodule microbial communities of legume samples collected from Mexico - Siratro Mexico nodule mix | ecosystem: Host-associated > Plants > Roots > Nodule | place: Mexico: Nepantla... | reverse complement strand
AAAAATTGTATAATAATATAATAAAATATAATATAAAAAATAGAAATAAATAATATATATATATATATAAAATAAAAATCATGTTTAAAATAGAAATTAGTTATGTACGGATGTATTGAAGAAGTTGAACAGCTTGATACAGGTTTATATATATATTCAGTCAAAAAAAAATAAAAAAAGAAGGTTGTGTGGGCTCTGAGAGATCATTTGGGAAGAAACTCCGGAAAACTCCCAAAGTTTTGTTGTTCCCTCTTTGCAATTTTTATACAAAAAATTTATGGATAATAGGAGCAAATCACTACAGGACTGTTCCGTCGCAATTTTTTTCCACTGACGACTTTGTGGTTCTGTCGCTTTTTCAACCTTTCGATAGATTCATTCCTTGGCTACGCTTTCTGAGTCACGGATAACATTCAAGCTACTTTCTTTCTCCTGAAATTTTCATTTGGAAAGATAAAAAGAGTTAAATATCATCTGGGTTTTCTTCTTTTAGCTGGATTTTTTATTTTTTTTATTGTGTTTCTATATTTGGTTTTTTGGGTTTGTTGGTGACTATGTATGATGGTTTGTGTTGTTTTCAAATTATGAAGCATACTTTTTATATTAGGCTTGGATTGATGGTGTTTTATGTGATTAGCGGTGTGCTTGGATCAATAAATTGTTATCATGTAAACTTGTGTATAAGTTATTTTTATAATGAAAGAGGAGTAAGTTTAAATTGTTGCTATATAAAATGTAAATTGTTTTTCAAGTTGTTCTTTATATTTATTGAAATAAGTTAATTAAGCTGTTTTTAATAAGATGTTCCAAACACTTACGCAAGTAGTTATGTCATAATATAAGTTTAAGGTTCTCTTGCATAAACTTCTCTGTGACTATTTACAAGAGAAGAAAATAAAAATAAAAATGAATTGAGTTTCTTCCCCAAATTAAAATGAACTTCTATAATTAACTTTTACAAAAGTTCTATGATGTATCATGTTCAAAAATTAAGGGGCATAGGTTGAGTTTGAACTTACAGGATTAGCTAAATTCATCTAAGCATCCGATTTCTTTTTCTATAAACACTTGTATAGATGTTTCTCTAAGCACAACTTAAAATGCAAATAAGCTAACGCACCATAACTTTGAGCCCGACTATATTCTATGATATCAAATATTTATCGTATCATGTTTTCATCTATATATAATAATGTTATTATTTAACAAACTGATGCATGATAACTTAGCGTTTTCTCTGTGAGATTAATTCCTCTATGGCACAACAGAGTATGTTAGTTACCATTAAATACAAAAATACAACTACGAAGTGATGTTGATCGAAAGAAATTCTATAGATATCAAAAAAATAATTATTATAATCTTTAAAAAAAAAATTAGCTGACATGTAATCTTTTCATTCCCATATATGTAATTTTTTTCTTTTTGAAGAATTTGAAAATAAATTAGCTTTATAAGCCGAAGACAATATTTCGAGTTCCAGAACTCTGTCATGTGTGTTCACTTAGATAAGTTGTAAGTTGGAGAAGCATAAACCGGTAAGGATAAACATATATATTCTATAAGTAAAATCATGAACGCCTTACAAAGTATATCCATCAAAGTATTCTACATTGGATAGGAAATAGGAAAGAAATAGTTTGTAATAAAATCAGTAGTGAATAGCTCATCAACAATACTTTTTAATATGGTGTAATGTCTTAGTACGACATGTTCTTTAATTATGCTTTTTAAATGATTTTTTTTGTATGGCTTGATGTTAATATAATCAGTTGTATATTTGTTACAAATATTTTTTTAACTTTTACTTGTTATCTCTCTGTGTTTGGGGATTTGATAAATTAAGTTTATCTATTGGACTCCAGCTTATTGGAAAAGGAGCAACTTGCCATGATGATGGAGCAACAACATGGCGATACATCTGCTGGTACAAGTTAAGTCCACTCTATTATACTGAAAATGATGACCACCAATTATTTCCCTAACCTTCTCACCCACATTATGTAAGTTTCATTACAAATATTTTCTTATTTATATCAAATTTTATATTTTCTTTTACTAAAATAATTTTCATTTTTATGACAGGTTCCTTTCTGCACTTGATTAGAAAAAGACTTTTTTTATTATAATGTATTTCATTTTTAGTTTTTATGTTTTTTTTATTTTAAGTTTTATTTGAACTCTATTGTAAAATATTGACATTTTAAAGCATTGTAATTGGTTACAATTATAACTTTAAATATGTTTTAAAATTTCATTATAATTATATTTAAATATATTTATGAATGCTGAAATTCTTTTGATTTTTAGGATTGAGGATTGAGTTAGTTGACATATTTATCTATATTTTTTTCATAAAAATTTAAATTGCGTGGGCCTCCTACGTTAGGCTTGTAGCATGTTGCGTGGGTTAGGCCCACGTAAGCATGTTAGTGACGGTCGAGCAGGTGCAACTAGCTTTCAGGTGTTTGGCACACGTTAAATAACTTGCGACCCACGCAACAGGCTGCAGAGCTAGCGAGGATTTGGCCCACGTAATTTGTGGCAGATTTAGCAACACCACAGCCGTAGCTATTTGGGTTAAGTTCCCGACCCACACTTATTTCGAATTGTTTTCAGGATTTTAGAATCTACTCGCCGTCGCTTTACTCACTCGATACCGTGGGCATTTCTATCTTTCCATAGGTTTTTAGCCATGCTAAAATTGGTATTTTTTTTAATGAATATATTCTAATAAAAATTGTGTCCCTTGATTTAATTACATATTTTAGGGGGTTTCTACAAATTGATATGTCTCCTACAAATTGATATGTCTTACTCTTTTGCACTTATCCAGTAAATGTGCATTACACTCCTTCCGATTTACCTAATTTCTTCCTTTAAGGTTCAGATATTTTTAATACTGGTCGAATTAGGTTAGTCAGTTATCATTTGTACACAGAACTACGATCGGCATAACACTTCGGCCGACTCCGAAGTATACTTGTGAAACTGTCAGTGGTCGGTCGGTTATCATGGTAGTATAGTAAGTTATTGGAAGGATGAACTTAATTTAATGAAAAAAAAAAAACGTTAAAAGACTTTAAAAATTTGACCTGAGTTTGTTTGAGATGATAGATAAAGATATAAAGGAAGCTAATTTTCTTAGTCTAATAAAAAGGATGAGGTATGCAAGATGATAAATAAAAATTTAAAATAAAAAATCCCAAACCTTATTCATTTATTTCTTATTAACATGCTCGACGAAACTAATATAAAGTGTCAACAGTATTTATTTGTATTATATTCTTCAGTTATATCAAAGTATATCTCTATAAGCTTTGGTAATACATATAACATATACGTGATATTTCAATCTTTAAACCACGTATTAATAACTATTGTTTATAATTATTTACTTTGTTTTCATTGTTTGAAACAAATAAGAAACGTTTTCGTTATATGTTTTGATCTCGAAATAAATAAAATTTATTTTTAGCTAACAACATAAAAGCGTTGGTTATTTTTACTTCAGAGAATAATTGTTTTAGACGTTATAATATTAACCTTGATTAAAGAAGAAAAATGTTGAAAAGATAGATAGCTAAAATCAATTAGGAATATTCTAATTTAAATTCTTTTGTTTTCTTTCTTTTATTTTAGATGGAATGATGAACTTTCACCTTACAATATTCATATATGATTATTTTATTGTAATATATCGTAAAGTAGATATATTTAATCAAAAGTAGTGTCAAGAGATATTTTTCCTTTTAATATGATTTGCATCCTTATCCTCATATTACCTCCTAATTTCCATACAAGATTTTTCTCTTGTCATAATAAGGACCAATTAAGAAATTTAAGAAAAAAAAAATATAGAGAAAAAAAGGTGGTGAGAAGAGATGAAAGTGTATTCATATTTCTGTTCCTAAATAGACGATAGCTTTTTCTTTTAGTTAATGTGTTTGTTTAGTGCTCCCAAATGAAATGCTTTTGCTTTAATTTATGTAAATCCGTCATGTTTTATTTAAAATCCAATCACATTAGTTTGATGCTATCATCGTTGGTCACTTCAAAATAAAGAACAACAAAAAAATATTTAACCGTAAATAGGGCCTAAGGTGACAAGCCTAATGATCATGGTGCAAGATGCATCTGAAATGTAGTATAAAATTTTTGGTCTGATAGTAAATAATTGTTTACGGATAAATGTTTAAACTTTTAGAATTAGATACTGTTATTAGTGTAATACGCTCTTTCTAATGGCCTTAACGCGCTTCCACTAATATAAACAAATATTAATCCTCCGCCTACTTTACTGGTTTTGCGTTTGCAGAGAGCATCTATCTTACCTTCCATAGACTTCAAGTCTTCATCGTTCAAACTGTCAAGGATGTATGATGTGCTCATAAACTTTAGTGGAGAAGACATTCAAAGAAAATTTGTTTCTCCTCTCGATTCTGCCCTCTCTGCTGTTGGCTTCACCACTTTCCTTCACCACCAGAATGCAATCAACCCAATACACATTCAACAACCTATTCTCAGTCTCTGTCGGGCAGCAATTGTTGTTTTCACGAAAACCTATTCTGAATCTGCTTGGTGTCTGCATCAGCTTCAACAAATCATCCAATGGCACCAAACTTATTGCCGACATGTTCTCCCCGTTTATTACGAAATTGAGCCATCTGAACTGCGTCTTCAGAAGGCTGATTTTGGAAAAGCCTTCAAAGCAACTGCACACCAAACATTCTCAGGACAACAACCATGCCATGTCCAGATGGAGCCACGCACTCACCAAAGCAGCAAACTTCTATGGATGGGATGAGAGCAATTACAGGTAAATCACTCACTTACTCAATAAGTCTATTTTAAGCTTGTACTTCCGTTTTGGCAATACGTGACTATTAAACGGTTTCAAAAGAGAATAATTCTCTTTTTTATTTACAGAATAGAAAAAGGTATATATACATAAACCTGCCTACTGTTACTCTTTGATAATAGGAGATAAAAAAAACAGAAAAATAGAAAAGGAATAACAGCTATACAGAATAACAGCTATACAGATTTATTAATAACAGAAATATCTCTATCTATAGCTAATCAAGATATTTGAATTATCTTAACAGTGACTTCTATAATTGCTATTGAACTTGAAGGAGTGATGCTCAACTAGTGGACAATATTGTTAAGAGCCTTCTTAATTTACCAGTCTTGTCTGCTACTAAATTTCCAGTTGGATTTCAATCCCGAGTGGAAGATGTGATTCAAACCATCAAAAATAAATAGACGCAAGTTTGTACGATAGTGATATGTGGACAGGAAGGATCGGATAAAACCAGCCTTGTCAAAGCCATATACAATCGAATTCATGGCAGATTCACCGAGAAAAGTTTCATTGAAGATATTGGACAACGTAGCCGAATAATAGGGGACCTTCGTTTACAAAAACAAGTTCTGTCAGATCTCCTAGAAACAAAGGTGGAGATAGATAGCATTGAGATAGGAAGAACAGGGATTTGGGAAACACTTTCTGGGAAAAGGGCGCTCATTGTACTTGACGATGTGCCTAAGCTTAAGCCATCATTACTACGCAAAAGCCGCCGTTATTGGTTGAGTGGAGGATATGTGATGATCATTACAACAACAAATCAAAACCTAGCGCGGATAGATGAATTTGATTCTGTTTTCCGGATAAATTTAATGAATCCAGATGAGTCCCTTGAGCTTCTTAGTTGGCACGCATTTAAAGAAGCAAAACCAAAGGAAGAATTCACTGACCTTGCAAAAACAGTAGTTACTCGTTGTGGAGGACTACCTCTAACTCTTGAAGTCATTGGAAGTTATTTATACGGAAGGACGAAAGAAGAATGGAAGAGAGTATTGTTCAGATTAGAAAATATTCCCGATCATGAAGTTCCAGAGATATTGAAAATAAGCTTCGACGGTTTACGTAATCAAATGGAAAAAGATTTATTCCTTGATGTATGTTCTTCCTTTGTCGGTAAGGGCAGAACCTATGTTACGAATATCCTAAATGGCTGTGGAGTAGACGCTGACAGTGGAATAAAAGTTCTCATAGAGCGTAGCCTCCTAAAAGTTGATAAGAACAACAAATTAGGAATGCATCCGTTGCTACGAGAAATGGGAAGAGAAATTACTGGTCAAAGTTCAGGAAAGGGACCTGGGAAGAACAGTCAACAGTGGTTTGATAGTGATGCAGAATATGTACTGTCACTGCATACGGTAAGAACATCCTTTATCTATCGTTCCGAAACTTCTTTTTCAAGTTGCTACTTTCTCATGTGCAATATATTTCTTAGCTCTTTTCATCTAAGAAGACAAAAGTCATTCAGAGATTGCCAAAGACAAGAGATTTCTTCTACCCTTATCCTTTTAAGGTAATAGAAGCATCAAGACTGCAGGGCCTCGCTGGAGATTCTAAGAATCTGAGATGGGTCAGTTTGCAAGGGTTTTCTTCAGAATATCTATCTAACAACTTTTATCTGCTTGATGCAATAGCGATTGATGTAAAACACAGTCTTCTTCATTCGTTTGGGAAAAACCCCAGGTTTTTATTACGTTCCATTTTCTTTTAAAGTTAGTACTTGTTTACATTTCTAACTATTTCGTTTTTTAATTTTCTTCTCTAATATTTTATCAAAAACTATCTTCTTGAAGGTTTTGCTGTGGCCAAAAGTCCTTAATCTTAGTCACTCGAAGTACTTGATAGAAACCCCTGACTTTTCTAAACTACCAAATCTTGAACAGCTCGTTCTCGAAGATTGTCCAAGATTGCGCGAACTACACAAATCTATTGAATGCCTCGGCTATTTACATTGCTAAATTTGAAGGACTGTACAAGTTTAAGCAATCTCCCCAGAAGGATATATAAGTTGAAATCCTTAAAAACTCTCATTCTCTCTGGTTGTTCCAAGATTGGCCTATTGGAAAAAGACACAGTGAAAATGAAATCCTTAATTACTCTAATTGCTGAAAATACAGCTGTGAAACAAGTGCCTTTTTCAATTGTAAGCTCAAAAAGCATTGGATATATATCCCTACGTAGATTGAATGGACTGTCACGTAATCTTTTCCTTTCCATCCTTCGGTCTTGGATGTCGCCAACAACTACTCCCCTATATTATATTCATTCGTTCATGGATATGAAGGATAATAGTTGTGATGATATTGCACCATTGCTTAGCAGCCTTGCACATCTTCGAAGTGTTTTGGTGCAATGTGATACCGAGTTTCAACTATCTGAGCAAGTAAAAGCTATACTGATAGAATATGGTGCAAATATTACAGAATCAGGAATTTCAAAGCATCACCTCAGGTCTTCTTTGACGGGTGTTGGAAGATACAAAGAATTCTTCAATAGTGTGAGCGATAGCATACCTAAGGTTCTTCTCTGCTTTCCCTTTGTTTATTACCTTCACCGTCATTTTAGCTATTATTTGAGAAAACATAAAACAATCCTAATAAAGTATCTAGTAGAAACTACAATACTGAACTTTTAGCACCCTTCTTTTCGATAGCCCCGCGACTTCATCTAAAAGTATCGGATTTTAATAATCAACTAACCAAGTGATTATGCATATACTAAGTACTAGCAAATTGATTTCAACTTTCTTGTTTTATTAGCTTCATGATGATTTTATTCGTAATGATCGTAGAGATATAAACTAGGAGACAAAAATAGAAAATACATTATAAATCCTTAAAGAAATGATGCACAACAAAACTATTAACCAGATTTGTTTAATCATGTGTAACATTTTTGTTTAACTAAACATGCTCTTATTTTTCACATGATACAGGAATTTGCAAGCAGTGAGTCATGTGATGTTTCTCTCCCAGGTAACAATGATCCTTATTGGTTGGCCCATAAGGGTGAGGGACATTCTGTTTCTTTCACTGTGCCTCAAGATCGTACCATGAAGGGAATGACTTTGTGTGTCATTTATTCATCAACCCCCCCTGAAATCGTGGCAACAGAATGTTTTAGAAGGGTCTTAATTGTTAATTACACAAAATTCACATTGCATATGCAAAACCACGTCTTTAATGATGAAGATTGGCATGGCTTGATGTCAAATTTAGGATCAGGAGACAACGTCGAGATTTTTGTTAGTTTTGATCATGGATTGGTAGTCAAGAACACAGCTGTGTATCTGATATGTAATGAATCAAATGACTTAGAAAAAGAGCCAAATGTCTTAGAGAAGGACCCTGCACCAAAGAAAAATTCCCTCATTAGATATATGAAGAAAATTGTAACGTGACTTCTGGTAATTCATTTATCTTGTTTGAGAACAGCAGATCTCTTTATGGAATTAATCCTTGTGTCCTTGAGTGCAATTTGTTATTTCTGATCCTTTTCTTGTTTTTCTAGTATAGCTCATAGTTAAGAAATTCATATTTATTTTACCCTTTTTCTCGCCCCTCCCATTGTGCTTCCTTGTCTTTACTATGAGTGGTTTATTGTATTTGCTTTCTCGTTGTCAATTCTTTTTTTTTTCGGCGCATAATATTTCATTTATAGATCGTAGTCACTTATGGAAAAATAGAATTGTATGATGACTTATTCATAGTTGTTTTTATTATTAAATTAAATATATTTTTAATTTAAATCATTTAATGCAATGTTATACCGTCTAATATAGTGTTAGATTGTCCAATTCAAAAAGAAGATGATAAAAATAAAAGAAAGTTATTTTCAAATTGTCTTTCAATAAACCCTATAATAACATTGTATTAATGCATTAAGGTGAAAAATTCTATCATTAACTTTTCTTTTCTTCTGGTACAAGACTTTTTATCTTGTTTAACCATTTAAATTTTTCATCCTCGTTTTCTATACCCTCTCTCTACCAATCCTAATGCCATTTTAGTTCTACAGTTATTACATTAATTCTAAATATACATTCACTATCTTCATCTTCGAAATTTTCCCCGTCGCATTATGATATTATACGACTTTCATTTTCTGATTTTATTTATTCAACTATCTCTTCCATTTCTTCTACTTCTGAGTCGGAAGGTTCTAAGAGGAGATTAGCAATTTGTTCCTGTAATTCTGTACTCATTCTTAATCCATTTATTTTTTCTTCCATTTCCCGATCTCTTTTCATATGTCTAAATAGTCCACATTTGTAGCATATTCTCTTAGTTTTATCAGTTTGGGAATTATTATTTGCTTTTATCGTTTTCTTTCGTTGGATATTTCTTTTAATGGGATATTAATTGAAAATAAAATTGATAAAATTAAAATTTTTATATTAAAATTATTTTTTATTGTACTAAAATTAAAATAGGTCAATACTTGTTATGTTGAATTTACTATTTACTTAATACTGAATATGAATATATTATTGAAAACATATAAATTGATTATAATTTATTAGATTTTTCTAAGAAAAGGATATTAAAAGAATTTCATATAATTTTTATGTCACAATTTTGTACATACTTTTGTTAACACACTAGTAGAAAGAAGGCCTTCATCATTAGTTTTGGAAGACTTTTGTCGTCGGTTCTCGAACTGACGTTGACCCAGGAGACGTTGATTTAAACGTCGGTTGAAAAACCGACGTCACGTAGTTTCCCACAACATCGGTTAAGACTAGATAACGGACGTCATGATTTTATTGCAAACCTGTAAACATAAGAAGCACCACTTCGGGTTTGGCACGAAACCGACGTGGTGCTTCTTATGTTTATAGGTTTAAGATGCACCTCCACCTCGGTTTTGACTATAATCGACGTGGTGATTCAATCACAATGACGGTTATAGCCATAACCGACGTTGTGTTTTGTATTTTTTAAATATACACAATAAATAAGCTGCTAATCTCCCTGCATAAATTTCAAAAACCAGCTATTTCAATACACAAAATGATATGCAATTGTAGTTCTTACTTAGTACATACACTAATTTACACTAAAATGTACTGTATTACAATAAGAACTAATTCTAATCTATACTAGGATTGACTCCTAACTTTGAGAAAGTACTTTGCCCATTCTTTTTCAATTTCTTTTATATCATTCTTGTCCAATGGCTCTGTATCTTGAAAAGCCTGAAATAAATACAAAGTTTAATCTTAGAACTTTAAAATTAACAAATATTTGACACATTTACAAACTTATAAGAGAAAAACTTACATGTTCTCAAGAATCCATGATCCCAGCTCTTGCTATGGTTCTCATCCAGTGCATAATGTAATATCCACATTCCTAACTTCCTCATTGCTTATTGCACTTTCATTAAAGTTTCAATCATAAAAAAATTGAACAATGCTAATTTTAATAAAGTTAATTACATTTAGAGTTAAATACCTTAGTCTGTATCCATTGGAGGTTTTGGGTTGTGGATGAAGATCTCCTGCAAAGAACCTTACACATATTCATTGCACTAAAATCCAAGTTTTTTTAGTAATTTGCTTATTTGTAATTAAAATAGAGATATATAATACTTAAAGTTAATTAAACAATACCTTTGTACAATTTGTTTCAAATCATTTTGTGGCTTTTTATGCAACAAACAAAACCAAACAATTGTGTTGTCTGCGGGACACACAAGCATCAACTGCCAATGAGACCTAAAATAAGAAAATGTATTAATAATGTAATATATTCAACATTACTTAAGATCAAAATATAAAGATTTGAAACTTACTGATGGATAATTGGGGGAAAGAAAATTCTCTTCCTCGATTCTGAAATCTAGTTTTGTATATAGGTTTGAGTGTCAATGAATTTATTTCCAGACCTTTGTAGACTTTGCGGTTCAAGAAATCCATAAATATAAGGATTTACTGTGTTATAAACTAAATCATTAATATACTTGCATTGAGAAAATCAATGTTAGTAATAGGATAAGTTGATGAAATAAATAATTAGCAAACATGTAGAAAAGTATACTTACATAATCCATAACTGAATTATATTAATGTTTAACATCTAGGAACCACCAACTAGTTCCCACATGTCTTGCATCGATATATATAGTGGGATACCTTCAATCCCAAAGATAGATGCTTTCCAAGGAATTTGAGCTGGATTATTAAAATACTCATGGAGTATATGAGTAAACTCTTGAAGTGGATTCACTTCTGACTCAGCTGGTGGAGACCTAGGACTTAAATCATGAGCTGGTGATTCCCTTTACTCCCTTGGTCCTGTAACACAAACAAAATGTATTAATTAACATTGATTGTGAATTTAAATGAGATTAGAAATGTGTAGGCCACAATACCTGTGTCCTTTTAGAAATGACATATAGGAGATGTGTAGGCCACACAATAAATGTACCAACTGCCTCTCCAACAAGTCTGACATCTGATGTGGGCACAGGCACCTCGACATCTGCTTGTCTAACTTCTTCGACGACTACTCTAGCAAAATCATGTCCAAGTGGCACTGTATGGAGCGTCGATGATGTGAGAAACACTCTCCCAATTGCCACCAATCGAGGAGGATGTCCAACAAATAATTTACACTGATATGGGGTATCAGTGATGGTGTCCTCCTCCTCCTCCTCGTCTGATGCAGCACAACTCCCCTTTGTGCTAGCTCTCCCACATGTAGGTAATACTACACCTTCCTGCAAAGGAGTTTGCTGCTGTGATAACTCCTCCCATTCTCTTCTAATTTCACATCTCAACTCATCTTTTAGCTTATCTCGTACTTTTTGTTCTATTTGAGAGGTCAATTCATCTTTTAAGTTGAGACCTTAATTCATCTTTAAGTCGAGATATCTCCATGGATATATTTGCATTCTGAGATGAGGTAGACCGTGGAGCAGAACCAAAATATTGTCTCACACCCACACCATAGCCAGCAGTCCGTACATGACCAGGGTATTCCTAAGTGCCCAGAGCAGTAGTCAATATATCTTGTCTTCCTTGAATGACAGAACTGCCCTGAGATCTCTGCTCCATCAGAGAAACCTATGAAAAAAACAATATAATATATCAACATTGTATAATAGTAAGACATTACAATTCATGAGTAAATTGTTATTAACTTACAATGCGCTGTGCAATTTCATAAGCCTTAGCTGATGTCATCTGCCCTCCAGGTTTAGTCCTAGCCAACTTTCATTTCTCATCTCGACTAGGAGGGGACGGAGAAGAAATGACTTCACCTGAACTTGAGGTTTCTCTTAATTTTTACAATTTTTCGTCCATTTTTTTCTTTTCTAATAAATCATAGCCCTCTCGAGACAACCGGTAGGGGGTGACATTCCTCCGCTGAATGTCTTGTGCTTTCTTTCTCTTCTCCTACATAATAAATTAAAAGTTTTGTTGCCAAGTCATATTATTTAATGAAATTATGATGGATAAAACAAACCTGCCAAGAAGGGTCCTATCTAGATTGGACAAATTGTGTCCAAGTCTCTTCATCACTAGTATATTTCTCATATGGGGACTTTCCCTTGAGGTGACCAAAGATGTACCACTTGGTCAAGTTTGTCTTGAAATTTCTCCATTTGATAGCAATAAATGACATAATTTTCTTTCTTATGTATGGAGATGTTTCAAACTCAGTTTTTTTTTACAAAATAAAATAAACAAGTCATGAGACATATAATACATAATCATCTTTGATACATTTGATGATATTCTTTGATATTCTACTTATCTTCTCTGATACTTCCTTGATCATCTTTGATATTCTACTGATTTGTTTCTTTGATACTCCCTTGATTATCTCTCTAATATTTTTATTAATATTCTCTTGATTATTTCTGATATTCTATCGATTTTTTTCTATAATAATAATATTCTAACAGTAATATTTAATTTAAATAGGAAATAATCTGTATGTAATATTTTGTATATAACTATTAATTTATCTACGGATTTACATCCGTATGTAATATTTCATAGATAAAATGTTTTTTTTTTTGTGTTATATATGTACTTTTTTTAATCAACCTACCTTTGCTTTTTGTTTCCTTACTATCACTTCCTTTCCAGCTGCATTTCGCTTTCCATCCTCAACAACCTCTTGATACCTTAACGATTTCCACAATAGTAATAGCATGATACTAAAAGCATCCAACAATTTAATAACAAAGTTAAATGATTCGGAATAGGTAAGAACAGTTTTTTATTTTTTATTTTTCTTTTTCTGTTTATCTAGTAGAGTAGCTTTCTTTTTTTTTTTTTTTTTTTTTTTTTTTTTTTTTTTTTTTTTTTTTTTTTTTTTTTTTTTTTTTTTTTTTTTTTTTTTTTTTTTTTTTTTTTTTTTTTTTTTT
>Ga0123340_1004479_pt1 | contig 13255 bp, 4 predicted proteins | sample SirMexnodulemix_FD_89961 | JGI IMG/M metagenome (GOLD analysis project Ga0123340, IMG submission 89961) | Root nodule microbial communities of legume samples collected from Mexico - Siratro Mexico nodule mix | ecosystem: Host-associated > Plants > Roots > Nodule | place: Mexico: Nepantla... | reverse complement strand
TATTTTTATTAATATTATTATTTTCTCTTTAAATAATTTCAATTAATAACTATATTTTATTCATAATTTTAATGTTTAGTTTTATTCATTTTATTTAGTTACAATGTTTCTTAAAATTATTTGATTTGTTTTCTAATATTCAAATTTTATTTAAAAAAAACAAAATATTTTTAAAATGAAAATTTAATAACCTGAATTAAAACTTAAGGTTTTCTAGTTCTTATTTTAACACAAAGATAAAATAATAAATATATTTATTTTAAAAACACAGGGATGTTACATGAAAGGCTCATGAAAGTCCTCTTGTCTTTGCAAAAGGACAAGATCTCGATCTCAAGTGATGATACGCGATCCTCTCATCTTTGCAAAAGGATGAGATCTCGATCTCAAGTGATGATATGCAACGCTCTCGTCTTTGCAATAGTATAAGGTCTCGACCTCACAGTTTTAGGTGTGACCCTCTGATGCAAGGTCTTGACCTTATGATATGTGATCATCTTGTCTTTGCAAAAGGTCAAGATCTCGATCTCAAGTGATGATACATGACCCTCGTCTTTGGAATAGTAAAAGGTCTCGATCTCACATTTTAAAGTGTGACCCTCTGATGCAAGGTCTCGACCTTATGATACATGATGCTCTCGTCTCTACAAAAGGACAAGATCTCGATCTCAAGTGATGATACGTGACCCTCTTGTCTATGCAAAAGTACAAGGTCTCAATCTCACATTTTTAGGTGTGATCGTCTAATGCAAGGTCTCGACCTTATGATACGTGGTTCTCTTATCTCAATCTCGAGTGATGATACGTGACCCTCTTGTCTCTGCAAAAGTATAAGGTCTCGATCTCACATTTTTAGGTGTGACCCTCTTATGCAAGGTCTCGACTTATGATTTGAGCAATGATCCTCTCGTCTATGCAAAAGGACAAGATCTCATCTCAAGTAAAGATAAATGACCTTCTGGGCATTGTTAAGGTCTCAGTCTAGTGATGGTACGAGATACACTCGACTTCGTCCAGGTTTCTCCCTCACATGTGGCAATTTATAACCCTCTCATATAGAAAACGGTCTTCTTATAATTGTCATCTTTATGATTTCTTCTTTTGGCTGGATGATGAAGGAGTTGTGATGAGCAGAAGAATTTTTACAATATAGGAAAGTTCAATGGATTGATGTGGAATTAGGAATTTATAAAAGTGAGAGGTTAGACCAACTCACTAGGAAAGAGTCTAGGCTAAGTCTAGAAGGAGACTAACCTAGGAAGAACTTAGGAACAAGTAGAATGGCCAAAAATGGGCAGCATTTCATTACTAATTCCAAGTTCAAAATTACATTGCATGGTACCTCTATTTATAGAGTGCAAGAGAGGAAGAAGTTTGTATAAAAAGCTAGATAACCCTAGTTTCTATGACAAGCTTCTCAATCCTAGCTTACACCCCAAGACTTTCACAAGGTGATGACAAGTGACACAAGGAGAGAGTTTCTCCCAACACTTACACTACATGACCCAAAAATACGAAGCCCAAATCTATTCTACTTGACCTAAATATAAGCCCCAAATTATTCTAAACTATTCTAAACAATTTATACAATTTAGAAGACTTCTCCTTGTTGTTATATTTTTTCCAAAGTCATCTCTCCATGGTTGTATTCGGGCCTGAGCAACTGGTTGAAAGCCCAAACAGACTCAAATGGACCCAATCTTTTAGAAAGCTCTTGATATACCCCTTGGCTCCTTGTCCTCTTTATTCTTTGACTAAAGAGGTTGGGGTGTATTCCATCACTCTTGATTTTTATCAAGGTCTTGATGTCGCCTTTTCTCTACAAATAAAAAGAGAGAGAGAAAAAAAAAAGAAAGAAGAGAAGAAAAGGAAGAAAAAAGTAGAAGAAAAACATTTCTTTCTCATCTTGAACGAAATCAATGTTTTTGTCTTACTTATCTTTTACTCAGATAATAATTATCCACTAAAATATAAGTAAATAGGGGCAGCTATCAACACCTAAATATGCACCTCTCATTCTTATATTTTTGTTATTTGCACCCCCATTTTCAAATATACGCCCTCCTTATTATATTTTTGATTGTTGACTCAAATTGCATGATTCAATTATTACATTTGCATGGTTCATTTATTTAGTTATAAGTGTTGCATGGTTCATTAATTGCATTAAGGCACTCATTACACTCAACGACGAGGCTCTCGTTTGTTGAACCTGAGTGTAATGTGCTGAATCGACAAAATTGTGCCTTTAAAAAGGATTGATTACACATTGAATGTGAGAGGTTGGACGATTGATTACACAAAGAAAAAACACAGAGAAATAGAGAGAATAATAGAGAGAGTTAAACATAGGAATAGAAGAGAGAAGAACAAAGAAGTTAGTGTGGGACAATTGCTAAAAATCACAGAGGAACAAAAGAATAGTTGTTGCAATTGTGCATCAAGAGGTAAGTTATTCAAGTTCTGATTTCTAAATGCATGCATAAATTGTTAGAGATAAATGTAGATTTCAGTGAATGAATTGAGTTATGTTTTCTACCATTGACATTGAATCACTGGTTTCTTGCTTGATTGAAAATCCTTTATCCTTAAACGAGAAATGATCAACACAAAATCAATTGAAACCCATTTGTATTATAATTAAGTAAATTTGGAGAATGTGTCACTGTTGATTGTGATCGTCTCTCTCTATCTCCTTCACTCTCTCTTTACCGTGAACCTTTAAACATCATCGTAAGGATTACTGCACTATTGTTATCGTTCGCTATTGTCCTCAAAGACGAGGTGAACTTTAATATCTCTCGTGTGATTTCTCCAACGCATTCACTGTCAAAATATGGAGGAACCTCTGTCGCGTCATTATGGTCGCTACAGAAGCCATCTTTGTGGTGGACTAGAGGTAGTCGTCACTGAGTCGCCATGCTTTAGTGTTTTCACTGCGACAGTTTTTGAACTTAGGGGTGGAAGACGAAACGTGAATGAGCAGATATTATTTGAATTGGGTTTAGCTTCATCATTTTATTATAATTATTTGTTATTATTTTATGTAAGAAAAAATATAAAGAATTAAAAGAAGAGAAAATAAAAGAAAAAAACAATGTTGATGTTGCGAGAACACGTAGCACTATCAGTTCATCATGGACCATGCTTCCGTTGCGAGCACCGCTTGATGCCTTTCACTGTCATGGTCCTGTGGTACGTTTAATTTACTATAACTTTACTGTATGACATCATCCTATTCAAAACCGTATCACTTTAACCCCTTTTATGTATATCCTACCTAAAACTAAACCCTTCTAAAAACAAAGCCAATACTGAATGACGTCATACAGGAGCATTATGAAGTCATCCTAAATCCAGAACTATATCTCTAAACCTAGAACCGTATGTTGTCATCAATGTCATATAATCCAGAACATCCATCATAATACTATCGCCCATATTGTATGACGTCATCCAGGACATCCACCCCAATCTCCAAAACTCATAACTGTATGTCCTCACACAAGACCAAATGACTTCATTATAAACTAGAACTGTCTCCTCCTTAACCACATAACGTATGACGTTACTCGATGTTGAATGACGTTGTCATAAATCTTGAACCATTTCTCCCTAAACCCAAAGCGGTACCAAATGCTTGAAAACACCAGTCGAATGACATCATATGGAATCGTATGGCGTTACCTAAAAATCCTAAACCTCATTACACCCAAATCATATGAGGATGCGAAACCTTATGTTGATATGGAACCGTATGCTGATGAAAAACCATATATCTATACGGAATCGAATGACCACTTGCGGGACATGACACAAGGCGAATACGAAATCGTATGCTGATGCAGAATTGCATGAGTATGCAGAACCGTATACTAATGTGGAACCGTATGCAGATATAGAACCATATATGCTCTACAGAATTAAATTCCCATGCAAAATGAATGCAAAAGCAGAATGCTTTTCTCAAAATATTTTCTAAATAATAACAATACAAAATTTTCAAAAACTAAAAAAGTCAAACACTCAAACAAACAACTTTCCTTTAGAACTACGTAAGCCCTAATTTTCCATCATGGATGGAAATACGTAGGATCAAGGTCAATCCTAGTTAGGTCCTTTAATTTAAAAATTATTTTTTGTTCTTATCAATCAGTTTTATTTATATTTTGGGAAAAATAAACATTTAATAAACCACATTTAGTTCTACTCATTTGATTAAAGGTATTATCTTAGGACAAGCGTTCTGGGATGCTAATACCTTCACCACACGTACTGACTCCCGAGCCTATCTCTATTTCATAGATCATCGTTTCCTTTTCTTGGTTTTTCATAGTTTTCCAAAATAAACTGTGGTGGCAACTCCATCTCTTTCATTCACATCACATTTCCATTTTCCTCTTTCAGATCGTCGTTTGTCCTCATGATCCAGGTCACGACAGACCCTATTCATGGCCAGTTTGTCAGTTATTCGAGTGTCTTTGCATGTTCAAAGGTCTCTATTTTAGTTTCAAACTGGGATCACATAAAAAAGTGATTTGATAGGATATTTGTGTCAGTAATTCATTTAAAGGTTATTTACATAATGAATTTTTAAAGGTTATTTATTATATTTTTGTAGACAAACTTTGAGTTTGAGACCTTTAACTACATTAAGAAGAACATTTTGTCATCCATTGCCACAAAATGGAGACAATTCAAGACAAACTTGACCAATTTCTACATCTATAAAAATACAAGGGAAAGTCCTTTTGTGAAAAATATGTCATTGATGAAGAGACATAAACACAATTTGTCCTAAGTCTAGAGGATCCCTCTTGGCAGGTTTGTTATTTTTTCATAATAACTTAATTAAATCATATGATGTCACAACTCAATAATACAAAGTCTATTTTTTTATTTTGCAGGACAAAAGGAGGAAAGCTCAAGACATTCAACATAGGAATGTCACCCCCATCGACTGTCTCAGGGAGGTATGATTTATTGGAACAGAAGGTGATGGAAGAAAAGATTAAAAGATTAAAAGAATCATCATCTTCAGATGAAGTTATTTGTCCTCCATCCCCTCCTAGTCGACATTAGAAATGGAGGCTGGCTAGGACTAAATTGTGAGGGCAGATGACATCTGCAAAGTTCGAAGAGATTGCCTAACGAATTTTAAGTTACTAATAAATTCATCATATATAATGTCCTATTTGTAGTAATTAATATTGACATATTGTGTTATCTTTTACATGATTCCCTAAGGGAGCAAAGCTCACAAGAAAGTTTTGTCAGCCTAGGAAGACATGATATATTGACGACAATTATTGGCACTGAAAAACACTCTGGTCGTGTCCGAACAACTGGATATGGTGCGGGGGTGAGACAGTATTTAGGAACAACTTCCCATTCTAACTCATCTATGAGTCTGTAAATGATGGAGGAGCTAGCTGTCCAACTCAAATGGAGGCTCAAACCTCAACTGATCGAGCAGATAAGGGCAAAAGTCACATATGAAATAAGAGATGAATTAAGATGAGAATTTAACCAGAGGCTTGAATCCACGGGCATCTCACAACAGCATACTCCTTAGCAAGATGTAGTACCTACACGTGGTAGAGTTAGTACAAAGGATAGTTGTGCTGCTGAGGATGAGGAGGAGGACACAAACATTGATATTTCATATCGGCGTAAGTTGTTTGTTGGAGATCATCCTCATTTGGTGGCGATTGGGAGAGTGTATATTGCAGCTTCCACAATCTACAGATTGTCACTTGAAGATGATTTTGCTACAGTAGTTGTTGAAGAAGTTAGACACGTAAATGTCGAAGTGTTAGTGCCCACATCAGAGGTTAAATTTGTGAAGGAGGCACTTGGTACATTTATTGCGTGACATCTCCTTAAGGTCATTTCTAAAAAGCATCAGATGATATATTGTCGTAATTTCTCTTCATGTTACTCAATGAATTTAACTCTGAAGTCCAAAATCTCACATAAGTACTATTGGTCCAAGAAGTTGTCATATAATATGCCACAATTATTAATCACAAATAAATAAATATTAATGCGCTTTCAATCACAAAAACACGAAAGCAACCACAAACTTATATTTAATAGAAAAAACTCATTCTATTCACAATTTATAATAAAGGACAATACAAGAAATTCTCATTAATGACATGCAAAGCTCACTCCAAGTCATACAACCAAATGCCTCTTATTGCCACATCACTAAGTTACACAAACAAAAACAAAAATGAAAAATGAAAAATGAAATTTAAAGAACAAAAATAGAAACAAAATTTATAAAACAAAGATAAAATAAAATCATGTAAAATTTTATTCTCTAGCAAATCTTGATCTTCATAGAATATGGTCCTCTTCTTCTGCATCATCAACATGTGCAACAGGCTCACCCCTCATGCAAATGGGGCTGGACCCTAGGCCTAAAATTTCATTTTTTCTACTCATTGGGGTCGGGCTCCACAATGTTGCGCTAGACACCATCTCAGGTCTACATCTAAAATAAGAAAAATGGTTATTGCATTAGGCATAATGCAAGTGGCGCCAGATGCCATCCTTATCTGAGACAAACTTGTTCCAATTGCACTGGATGCACAATGAGTTGAGTTGCCGATGAAACATGTTTAAGCAAATTAAATCTTTGGGTTACCTCCCAAGAAGTTCTTGTTTAATGTCCTAAGTACCATGCATACACAAGAACACACAAATATTAGAACAATAAATTAGTTCAAATATTTTTTTATATAAAAGTTGAAAATTAAGAATAACAAAATAAAATCTAAAAAAATCAGGCCTTGAGATTAAATTAAACATAACAAATATGTACTCCGTATTCACATATGCAATTTATAATTGTTCTTTTGTACTTATTACTCAATCTAGTTAATTCCTTAATCAAGTTTATCTAGGGATTGAATCTGGTATATCAAATGTATACCAGAATGGGTCAATCCGATATACATGTTACACACGGGATCCTGTAATTTGGAACCCAATTTGATATACAATTAACAAACTAAATTGTAGAATCAAAGATTTGTAACAATTGTATTATGGATTGAACCCCTCTTCTCAATCCAATGTACATTTCATATACCAAATTCTACAATATGATACTCAAAATTATTAGATTGTATAATCTAGTGATATTCTAGATTGCAAAATCTAGTACTTAAAAAAAATTATAAACAACTTACCTCCTAACTACAATAATCACGTATAATATATCCTCTAATCACCAATATCATCACCACCATAGAACCACGACCACGACACGCTTCACCAATTCAAAACAAAAATACTCAAACTTCATCAAGATACAACACAACAGTTTTCTGTCTTTTTTCTTTTTTTCAATTTTATTTATACTTATTTCTATGATTTCATTAAGGATATTTGTGTCATTTAGAAAAGTATGGAAGTGTCGGTCGAGATTATGGAAGTGTAGGAAGAAGGCTTCGGGAAGTGATGGGCTAGGGTTAGAGTAGACGGTCGAAGGTATTTTATATTCATTTATTTTCAATGCAAAATAAAAACCGTACTTCTTAAACCCTAGTTATCAGGTTTGGGCTATAAAGTCCTCCTCAAAACCATTTTTCGTTGTTGCGTTGCACATCACTTTGTCGCCGTTTACAGTCTCTGCTCTCCAAGATGGCTCCTCCCAGAGGTATTTTTTCTGTTATGCCTGCATCACTTACACCACTGCGCTAGTTTATGCATTTCGCTTTAGCACTTGATGATACGCTGTTTTATGTCGAATATTGTGTTTAGCTCGCCCATTTCGTTGTATTTTCATGATTTTTGTGCTTATTGATAATTTCTTTTATTGTTAGAAGAATGTAGTGGTAATAGCTTTCTTTTTGTTGACAACTGTTTGAATTTCTTCAGGTCGCGGTGGTTCTGGTGGTGGATTCAGGGGTGGTAGGGGTGACAGAGGTAGAGGAAGAGGTGGTGGAGGAAGGGGTGGAGACAGGGGTACGCCCTTCAAAGCTAGAGGTGGAGGCAGAGGTGGCGGTGGCCGTGGAGGTGGCAGGGGTGGTGGCCGTGGTGGTGGCAGAGGTGGAATGAAGGGTGGTAGCAAAGTTGTGGTTCAGCCACATAGACATGAAGGAATTTTCATTGCTAAGGGTAAAGAGGACGCACTTGTTACTAAGAATCTTGTTCCTGGCGAAGCTGTTTACAATGAGAAAAGGATTACTGTCCAGGTGATTTTCCTTTTCATTTGTTAAGTAGATTAAGGTTTCATAGGTTTTGTATAAAGTGATAGATTTATTTTGCAGAATGAAGATGGTTCCAAAGATGAATACAGAGTATGGAATCCTTTCCGTTCAAAGTTGGCTGCGGCCATCCTTGGTGGAGTTGACAACATCTGGATTGTAAGATTGTCTTTGCAACATGTGTGCTCTGTTTAGGCGTATTTCTAGTACACACTTAATGTATTTTTAATTAATTTTGCCTTTGTGCTTCATGAAGAAACCTGGAGCCCGAGTCCTTTACTTAGGAGCTGCTTCTGGGACAACTGTTTCTCACGTGTCTGACATTGTTGGCCCTGTAAGTATATTATAGAAATGTATAATATCGGATTTGTGGAGTAGAATAGCTTACATGGAGTTTGTTGTTCCTTGTATGTAGTCAGGAGTTGTCTATGCAGTAGAGTTTTCTCATAGAAGTGGTCGTGATTTGGTCAACATGGCAAAAAAGCGTACAAATGTTATACCCATTATTGAAGATGCTAGGCATCCAGCTAAATACAGAATGTTGGTTGGAATGGTTGATGTCATTTTTTCTGATGTTGCTCAGCCTGATCAGGTGTGGTTTAATTTCTTTCATCATATCCGTAGAGACTGGTTCCAACCTCATATTTACAGCTTATATATACTAGTATTCCATAACATTGATGTAGTAAAATCAGTAGTGGCATATTATTATTGTTTGTTTGATTTTGATTCATCACTTGTTCATTTGGTTATCAAATACTGGCTAGTTATCTACCTACTTTAAATGTCTATACATTTTAGCAGAAACACAATTTTTCCTTCATTTTCTGTTTTCTTAAAAGAAGAAAAGGTCAGAATTTGTTTTCCTAGGAACTGAAATATGGCTATGATTAGTTTTCCGGAGTGAGGAAGGGATTACGAAGCCTAGAATTTGGCTTTCCGGGTATTCTGGTATTGCATAGTAAATTGTGCTATCTTTGGTAAATAAAAGGTACAGTGTGCGAATTGATTAATTTTTTGTTTCTGTGCTAGTTGGATAAACTTTTTGCATATGACGATTTACTCGGATTCCCCTTCAAGACATTTTGGATGATGCAGACCCGATATTCTGATGCAAATCAATATCGTTTCATCTTTTCTTTGTACTTCTGTTCCGTTACATTGTTCTTTTAAGTAGACTGCAGTTGGGGTTAGAGTTGAGCCCGATTCTATCCCCATTTTGAATAATCTTAGTACTATTTATTTTCATCTTTTTAGTTTTAATTTGAATGTAATATATTATACATTCCTCAGTTTGCTTGTGTCCAGTTAGTAGTCTGTGAGACAATCTGTGCATGTGATGAGTTACTCGGATTCCCCTTCAAGACATCATGGATGATGCACATCCGAGTTTCTGACGCACAACACTTTGTTTTTGTCTTTTTCCATACAAAGTTTTACTATATTTTTTAAATATAAATAATAGCTTTGGTTAATTCATTTGTTTACATTTTTTGCTATTTTTTTTATCAATTTTTCTTTTATTAAATGTCCAGTTTTTTGCATTTTTCCCTATGAATTTCTGTTTTCATTTGCCTTTAGTTATATGATTTTAGTGTGGGGATTCCCTTTTACATTTGCTGGAAGTGTATTCTACTTGAAGATAAAGCTCCTGAAAACAGAGTCAAGTAACTAATAGTTTTGTTTGAAACTTCCAGTCAAACAATATTTGTTTATTAATTTTTGGTGAGCGTTGCAGGCAAGGATTTTGGGGTTGAATGCTTCGTATTATCTCAAAGCAGGAGGTCATTTTGTTATTTCAATCAAGGTATTTTCAGTTATCTTATCATATGTAATTTCATGGCTTTATTGGGTTGTTTAGTCATTATGGTAAACACTTTATAAAAGGGTAACCCATTTCTCAAGGTTATCCTTTATTATGGTCTAAGGAGAGTAGATATAATCATCATTTACCCCTTCTAGGGTGATTCTAGAATTTAAGCTTGGAACCTTCAGGCTTTAAACCCTAAACATAAAAAAATGGGAATTCTTGTGTAGATTAATTGTTCTCACTTGTATGTATCGTCTGTATGTTTTAGGCTAACTGCATAGACTCCACAGTCCCTGCTGAGGCAGTTTTTGAAAGCGAAGTGAACAAGTTGAAGGCAGATCAATTCAAACCATTCGAGCAAGTCACCCTTGAACCATTTGAGAGGGACCATGCCTGTGTGGTTGGTGGATACAGAATGCCCAAGAAGAAAAAAGACACTGCTTAGTAGATTGCCTTTGAGTATCTACTAGGCTTGTACCAATGTTATTAATGAGATTTGTTTTAATTTTGTTTTGAAATCTTGGTGATCGATAGTATTTGATCGTCAAAATGCCCTTGGAAAATGATGCTGCCTGTGTAGCCGTGTACCAATGTCATTTCATGACATTTCATGAGATTTTTTTATGTTCAGCTTCACTCATGATTTTTTATTTTCAAAGTATAAATACATTTTTTCTCGTGAAAAAGGGCGAGCAATTTAAGAACATGCCTCTATGGTTTGGATACAAATATTAATTTTGGCTAGAAAAGAGCGATAACAATCTTTGATTAAAGAGAAAAGGAAGTACCTGTTTTATTTTACTCGAAGTTCTTTAATTTTCGATCACCATATGTATTTTATATATGCAGGCCAAGTTTAAACTGACTGGTTTTTTCTTCTACATTAACTTTTGTGTGTGGATTTTATAATTTTTATTAGGAGAAATATTTGCTTCTCCATCTTAGAATGACTAGTTTTGTAATCTTTGGCTTGCTTCAGAATTGTCTTAAACATGAATTCTCTTGAAGCAAATAGTTGGTTCAATTACTGGTTTTCTAGTACAGGCTATTGAAATGTACTTTTTAGTTGTTAGTTTATAAATGAATCACTTTCATCCGAAGTAGGGGTGAGCATGTGTGACTTGGATTGGATTTATGATGTCCAGAATCGAACTAGATTTCACTAGTTGAGTAAAGTTAAATAAAATTTAATATCTTTGCTGTTTTAAAAAAAAAGGTTTAATATGTCAATCGAACTTTGTAATTTAGTCTCTAAATCCTAACATTTAATTAAATTGCAAAATAGAATTATATTTATAATTTACTATGTTAAAATTGATATATTATTTCAAACTTAATGATGTTTAATTTGGGTATCGGATTTTTTATGCACAAATATGATAAATTTGACCTAGCCATTATGTAATCTTTATACATGATTTTTTTTTGTGCACTTAAGGTGGGAGGCGAGAACTAGGTTATTTCTTTTTCATTTGTATACTTTCGTTTTAAGTCTGCTTTTACTTTTTATTTTTATTTGTGAGGTTTCTTTTTACGGAGTGATTCTTAGTGATAAAGTGAGGTATTTTTTTCTTTTTTGCTTTTAATGTATCGCTACAAGAAAAAAAATATATTTAAACATCAATTTTAACTATAAAATAAAATGATTGTTAATTGAGACTAAAATAATCATCAAATTAGGTTTTTGTTGCTAAATAACTACAAAATAAAAAGTAATAATTGAATTTAGTAATCAATTAAATCAAGATAATTGATATTTGACATTAGCTATCAATCTTTTAGTAATTTATACCATTAAATTTTAAATTGTTATGTAATTAAGTTAGAGACTAATTTAGAATCTAAAAACTTCGATAGCTAATATTAGATAACAATTATCTTAACTTAATTAGTCACTAAATTTAATCATTACTTTTATTTTGTAGTTATTTAGCAACTAAAACCTAATTTGGTGATTATTTTGGTCACAGTTAGCAACCATTTTATTTGATAGCTAAAAATTGATCTCTAAATAACTTTTTTCTTATAGTGTATTCAAATTTTGGTCTCTATGATATTTTTTTCTTTAATGAAGTATCTAATCTCTCATAGTTGTTTTGGATGATGGGGTGTGGAAGAGGCTTTACCTAAGAAGAATACTTCGAATGAATCAAGGAAATCTTTTGCTCAAGTGAACAACATGTAAAGTCCTGCTAAACTATATGTTAGTACCATGTGTAAAAGGTAATGATTCATATTTTTTAGGAAGATTATATCATAGGATTGGATGAATATAAACATAATATATATAGGTGTGTGATCAACAAAGGAAATAAACCTATAATACACTTGGAATTTTGCTTTAGGATTTCTCATGCTTTGTCCTTTTTTGACAAATAGAAGACGATTTCTTTAGGCAAAGCTTTTTATGAATTTGAGTTCCAATCTTTGGGGTATATAAGATGCATTCTTGTTGCTGGTTCTTGGAACTTAAGTTTAGGTACATTAAGTGTGTTTCCTTAGACAAGTGAGTTTGTGTCTTCTATGACTAGAGTCTTGGACATAGTTGTTAATTGTGATCGTTGTTCTTTTTGATTCAGTATCATATTTTCATTCCTTCTGTAATGAGGCCAACTAACATGAATTTTCACACTTCATATTATGATATGATCAAGTTGTTTTTATAACTTTAATGCATCTTGAAATGCCATATATCTCACAAAGTCAAAATGTCTACCAATCTTGTTCATTGGAAACAAATACATGTTGAACTTTATCCCATCTTTTTCGAAGATTCTTCTCATTTAAATTTCTCCAAAGTTAACCGGAAAACGCAAAAAGAAACCGGCCTCTTCTTTTTGAGAGGTTGGATTCATTGAATAAAACTTGATCATGCTCTTTGAACTATGATTTTTGAATGTGGGAACATTTCAATGAGACCTCTTTCTGTAATTGGAGTGAATAGCTACCGTATATCAAAATATTGAATACACAATATTTATATTTTAATTAGTTTATTATAAATACATTATAATAATTTAATACTTAATTTTAGAACACTCTTTTCTCTCATTATTTTCCATTACTTATTTTCAGTTGTTAATGGAAATAGTGACATATTGCATATATGTCCAGTTTTTTTTATGAAAATAAAAAATTAATTAGTACAATTAAAATTTTTGATATAACTAATATTAATAAAATAATTATTAAAATTAATTATAATTATAATAGACATATATAC
>Ga0123340_1004477_pt1 | contig 13255 bp, 8 predicted proteins | sample SirMexnodulemix_FD_89961 | JGI IMG/M metagenome (GOLD analysis project Ga0123340, IMG submission 89961) | Root nodule microbial communities of legume samples collected from Mexico - Siratro Mexico nodule mix | ecosystem: Host-associated > Plants > Roots > Nodule | place: Mexico: Nepantla... | reverse complement strand
GTGTTCAGGCATCTCAAAAATGTATATTTCTGGCCTGCTATGCGCAAAAAAAAAAAAAGAAAAAAAAAAAGCTTCATTATTTTTTTTTTATAATTTTCGTTTTATTACCAAATTTTTCAATATAGGGTCTTATTCTAATAAATTATTATAATGAAAATTTATATAATAAAAAAAAAAAACAAAAAAAAAAATAATGAAGTTTTTTTTTTTTTTTTTTTTTTTTTTGCGCATAGCAGGCCAGAAATATACATTTTAGAGATGCCTGAACACTATATAGATCACAATTGAGAAAAGAGTAAGATACAGCGAGCGAGTACAAAGGACCATTATTCGAAGTTTTGAATAAGAGACTAATTAATTCTGGGTGTATTCATAAGAAAGTACCGGCCTTCAACTTTGGTGTTTTCTGCTTAGCAAAGAAAGCTGATAGCACACTTTTGCTTCGAGTAGGGACTTGGACAGACTCGCGCCGATTTGGGTTCTCAAATGACCTGAATGTTGTCAATGGTTTGGGACCCTCAAACGCATCCTGCAGATAAGTCACCAGTAACATCTTTACACAACACTCACAGACCCGCCAAGAAGGAATATTAATAAATGCTATATCTAGAAAACTCAACAAAAACTGATCCAAATAAATCTCCAATAGAAGTTTAGTTTAGCTATTAGATGTTTGGACAGCCTGACCAACCTATGTTTTCTGATCACATCCTTTACATAGTTAAACTATATTATATAAGAAACACATATTCATTAGCAGTCAACAAATAAAAGTAGAAAATCAAAATATAATATCAAGAACTTAATGTGGGCGGCCCAAGCTTTACAAGCTCTCAAGTCATATATACACTCAATGTGAGACTAAACCACTATCCTTAAGGCTGCATTTAAGACAGCTTCCGAAGAGACCACAACTAAGATGGATTAGGAATGATGCTGATTAAGTTGGCTTTCCAACACACAGATACTGAACATAAATTCTTTGTCCTATCCCAGAAAGGTAAACTTATCTCTAAATATGTGTTCATATTAATGTCCATAATCCATATAGCTACCGAAATGACTCATTGTACAAGTTAGAGATTACTGAAACATTTCACCAGTATATTATTTGGTGGCATTCATAACAATTTAACACCTTTATAAATTTTACTCAAGTGCTAGACAAACAATTTCACTTAACGATTAACAAATAGGTTTTAGAACACTTGCAACTATTTGGCAAAGCACAAGCACAAGTCCACAATCAAGTATGGCTTCACCAGGCACTTGCAATTTTTGATGAATATGAAATTACCTTGCGTGCACCACCTAAAGTATGCATAGGTGTACTAGATGGAGGAACTCCATTTGGAAAGTGAATTTGTGCTGGTGAGGATTTCATCCAGGTGTTCTCTTCATTATCTACAGGCACATAACAGTGAAGTATAAGTATCAATAACTTTCTACATTAAGAAACCACCCATGTTTAATTGAACTGAATTATTACATAATAAAAGGGATACAATTATATCACAAACCTAAAAGATGGAAAACTCCAGAAGCCTTAGCAGAAAACTTTGGGTTCTCAATGCTGCAAAAGTAGAGGTGATATGATAATGCCATCTATACGGAGTGTAGAAAACACAAAAAGCAGCAGTTTGGTAGTCTAATACTATTAAATTCCAAAACTTACTTTGGGGAGGCATGAGAAGACCCTTTTAGGGTAGACTTTGTCTCTGATGCTAAATGCCATGAAAGAGTTTTGGCTGCAGGGGTACCTAGACATAGAAATATACATGTTAGGATTAATGACATAAACTTCACTTCCAGAAAAAAAATACAGAACATGTAAAAAATAACGCCCAAAATTCTGGAAGGGACAAAACTGTCACCACAACACACCTGAAGATTGTAATCTGGTTCTGGTTTGAAATAGATTCTGTCTTGCATCAATCTGTATGTGCGGACTGAAATGCACCTTTTTATTGATAGAATCTAGCGTGCATGGTTAAACGAACATATAGAATCATTAGTAAAAACTAAAGCTACTGATCTTTAATTCCAATAAATTACACTTCCAGATGATCATAAAAGCAGTGAGGCCTACTTGGCAAAATGTAGTGCTTATGATGTCTGGGAATGAAAGCCAACAATTGCTGCTGCCGTAGACCTTCTTTATCAGTGTAGATTTGACATGTAAGAAGTTTCTGCTAGTAAGCAAATATGTTATTTCAGTTCCATTTGATTTGTCTGTTATAACATAGGGTATTGCTCAATTTATTATTTTAAACGCTTTCAAGTACTCATAAAGGGAAGCATGTAATAACTCTGCGTGTTTTCTTTGAAATATGCTTTTTTTTTTCTAACTAAATACTGAAATACTTTGTTTCCTTATCGAATGTTACAAGGGCACTCGTTAACTTTTTGCTAAAGCACAGTATCTCAAAAATTGTAATTACCTGATTTATGGTAGCGACCTTCAAATCCATGGTTGAGACATCCAATGTTTGCTGCTCAAGAAGGTCAGTTAACTTGTATGCAACCGTTCCTAGATGATCAACAGCATTCACAAGGGCTCTTACAGCATAATCTTTCAGGTTGTCAAGAACCCTAATGCATAAATATTAATAACATAAGGAAAATTCCATGCAGCTCAAACATAAAAATATGAGCATATGGAAAGGAAATGATGACATCATGACAGTGACATTCATTTGCATCAGAGAGAAAATATGGCTGGGGCTGTAACATTAAAAGAACCCTCCCCATTGAAATTACTAGAAACAGTTAAAATTAACAACTAAGAAAATTATTTTAAGGACATAATATCTAGAATCCTTTTCTTGGATAACTATAACATTCATTCTTGCCAATTTCATAGTTGAAACATCAACATGCGTTTTAGAATCCACATAATGATTGTTTCTGCATGCATGCAGATCCACACACATACAATGGAAATACTTTAAAATGGTTAGGTTTAGAGAGACCCAATAAAATGATTAAAAAAATTAGTTAATGTTCTTTATGTTCCAATTTCCATACCATCCAAAGTTTGTAATTACAAAATCATCATATTGAAATGAAAAGATACAAATCCAAATCCATTCATTCTCCTAATCCAAGTTTCATTTATCTACATACAACAAAATACATGTAACATTTGATTGGGATACATATGTGCTAGACACATATTAAAACACCCAAGCAGAATACAAAGAAAAAAAATGAATTCATAACATTTGTATTTCTGGAACGAATCAATTAGAAGAAAATTCCACCACTACACATAGAAAAGTGGCTAAAGTGAAAGGTGGTAAGAATGCCTGCACAAACAATTGAAAAAAGAACCTCATTTAGAAAAATAACCCTTACATTTGTTTCTGTTCACTATGGAGATAAGATTTTTCACAGTATTCTGCAGCAGAATACAGTTGAGGCCTGAGGTTCTTAAGTTCCTGAAATGATCACAGTATGAAGATTAAATCACTATTTATGCATGCTAAAAACAATAATCACAAAAAATTGCTCAAGAAGATCCACGGCTATGTTAATCTCAAATGTAAGTATTATCTAGACCCGTAACTTAATTAACCGCATAAATTGGTACCATTGGGAACTACAACTAAGCACATCTAGACTTGATCTCATTGGCTTTTAGTTCAAGTCATCTGTTTTATTCAACATTTAAAGTAAAACGCGTAAGAATATCATAGCTTCTCCTGTAAAACGGTAATGGGAAGAAACTAAATCTCTTACATTTTTAATTGCTACAATCAAATCCTTCCATCAGCTTCCCTCTTCCTGGAACTCTCAATTTCTCATTTTCTTTCTTCACTATGAACTAAACTGATTAAATTATCTTAAACTCTCTTCCACTCAGCTCAGCATTCAAAGCATCCTACTTTATCCGAAAATAGAAAACTCCAAAAATTTATTCTTTTTGTAAACTTACCTTAACTTCCTACAAAACCAATATTTTTTCATCAAATTCTACCTCTGAAAATTTTCAAAATATTTCTAATCTTAGACACCGTCTCAAATCATCAAGTCTCTGAATAGAAAATAAGGACGTGAGGTTTTATTTAAAATGTAAACTGACAGGAAAACGTAATTCTAAAAAAAAAAAATGGAGGAAAAAATTCCAATAAAATATTATTAGGTAACAAAAATTTCACACTGACATTGAATCGTTGTGCAAGGACGGGAAGAAAAAACACATATAAGCATTTTTTAATGAATTTTTATAAATCATCCTACAATATCTTCTCACTACTTCCTTTGTATGGTGAGTATTACATGTCTTTTGTACTTTCAAGAATTAAAATGTTTTACTTTTTAATTTAATACTTTATATTAAGGGAAGGAGAGTCTTGGTTGGAGGATACTCCCTCCAATCCTTTCTAACTGATTTAAGATTCTTTTCTAAAATCCGAGAAATACATTAAATTTTTTATTTTAATAAAATAGTGATGGAGTTTCCTATTTTACTCCTTACTCTTTCCATCTTACAATAAATTCATGTGTAAATTAATTAAAAATTAAAAAGCAGAAGGGTAATGACAATGAATAAGAACAAAAAATTATCTAAAAATCGGACAATCTAAAATATCACATCCCGTATTGCATTATTCTGTTTTTAATGTAATAATAATTACTTCTTTTACAGTGCTTTATCTATCTGGCTATCCTAATTAAAAATCATCTAGCTTCGCCATTGCCCCCACTTTCTTTACTTTAAACAAAAAGGCTAAAACAAATTGCAAGCCAACACAATAGCTTCTCTCTGCAACAGTTCCATCCCCTAATTTTCACACAGAATCCTCATTCTTATGTCACTGTCGAGGATCACTGACTCAACTCAATACACGCTAATTCCCAACAAGTTCTGATAACGACTGAATTAGCAATCGACACTCACGGCGACCAATTTTCCCTGCCTTAGCTCAACCAGAATAGGAAAAACATACCTAATCGAGAAGAAAACCAGAAGCCCGAAACAGAGTCAACCAAACAAACATAGATCTGAAATTAGAAGAAGCACGGCGAAGAAAAATAAGAGAGAGGAAACCTGCAAGGCGTTGACGAAGCTCTTGCTGCGCTCCATGGAGGCCTCGTCGTAGGTCATGGCGGAGTTGAGCGGTGCGGCGGCTGGGCGCTCAAACTCCATTGCTGCAACGGAACGGAACAAAAGCACGCTAGGAAGAAACGCGACGAATGAAGCTGCGGAAAGGAAAGAGAGAATCTAGAAATGCAGCGGAAACGCCATTGATGAAACGGTGTTCAGATTAGTGAATAATGAATACGAAACGGGAACTAAAGAGAGAGAAAGGAAAACGCGAAGAGAGAGAAAGAGAGAGACAGAGGAAAAGGAGTTGTTATGAGGTGGTGGTGGTGTGTGACGCGTGAGTGGGAGCTTTTTGGAGTCAAGTGAAAGGGATATTTAATGCAGTGCCACGTGGCAGGGTTGTTAGTTGACGCCAACTTCCACTTCACTCCATTTATCTTTCAACGTGAAAAGACACTAGTATCTTAAACTTTTTGTTAATTCATTAATTTTAATTTAAAAAATTCAAAACTTAAATAAAATTTATATTTTAAAACATATGAGTAATTTCATTAATTATATAATAATTTTTTCTGTTATTTCAATCGATTTTATTATGTTGCTTATCTCTGTCCAGTGTACATGGTTGTTGTTGCAACTGGCTAGTTGCATCCACCACCTAATAATAGTACCTAACAAATAATGATGTTTTATTTTAAATGAGTGCACATTTTTTTTTTATAAAATCACAAGTAGAACAACTTACTAAAAAGAAAATTACAATTTGTTATGATTTTAAGAAGTTATGGCTAATAAACAAGAAAATGTTCACGGTTAGAAAATCTTTTGGTAGTACCGTTTTTCTTACATTTTAATAATAAGACAAAACTTAATTATGATTTTATAAGATTTTCTTTTGTTTTTCCCTTATTAAAAATAGAGCTTTACCACAACAATAAACAATTTTTCTTTTTTGTAAAAGACTAGCAAAGGCACACAGAAGAAAGAAGTGTGTTGGTAGGAAGAGATAAGATAGAAAGTATGTTCAGAAATAATGTAAAGGCAAAAGAGAATAATTTGAAAAGCTTTCTCACTTTTATCTCCAAAAGGCAAAGAGAAGTCTTAGCAAGTCCCATGTGTGAAAACTTCTCTCCCAATCTGATTATTCTCTACAAAATTACTATTTTTTAGCTCTCTCTTTATCCTAATTCTTGTAGTTAAAATTGATTAGAATTATTGATGTAATTAATGAAGGAGTGTGATAAAGATTTATATTAACTAAAAATAAAGTAAAAATAAAATATACAAGTGAAATATAAAAAACGCAAAATTGAGATTCTATATATCAAAACCAAACCCGAAAGAGTGATTTCAGGTTTATTGCTGCACATCTACGTTATATGATTCAATGGTTATTGAATTAATATTCACGTAATTTGTAACTATTTAATAGATAATATTTTTTATATATATAGAAGGTAGAAGAAATAAGACAAGGATTTATGACCAACCAAATTTAGGTCATCTTTCTTTTTCATTTGGTACGGTTGCATAGTTACCTAACTCATCCTCACCACGCTACCAAATCCAAACGAACCTAATATAGCACAGTGAAACACATGTTTCAAAGATTGAATCTCTTCGTGTAAGAATGTTTGTTGAGATACTAAAAAATAAAAAGAAAAAATTCCAACTGAAGAATGATGAGTATCCTAATAATAATAATAATATCACATTTTTTTATAATTTATTTCTCTACTGTTTTTCAGTCATAGTTCTTTTATTTTCTTATTTTCCATCTTAATTATTATTGTAATCCCGTAAGAATTATATTCATCTGCATATCTTTCATCGGTGCTTGTTGCTGAAATCCAAACTTCACAGTATATGAATGTTAAAGTTGATCACAATTTCACAATCTTCCTGACATTTTGGTCTAGGAGAAAACAAAGATACTGAAAGAAATGAAAAATGAAATATAAGATGGTTTTTTAGTTTGTTCAATACGAAAGAAAGTGAATATATGGCAATAACATAAAGGAAAGGTTGATCCATTTCTTTTGTTAATATTGAAATAAAAGTACTATATTTTAAAATATCACAATTTTTTATTAAATTGGTTAAAATATATATATATATATATATATATATATATATAATGAATATACCTATAAACTGAGATATGTATTGTTCTGAAAATTTCCTTATTTTTTTTTTCCATCTTCCTTTATTTTATATTTAAAACCTTTTGGAATTTCTTGTGCTCTCGTTATTATTTATTGACAAATACACTTACCCGACAAAAGTAACATAATTTATAAACATCTCTCAAAAAGATAGGTACAACCCAAAGATAAGTTTAGAGTTAAATTGAAATAAGTTATGCGTGCATATTAAATTATTGAACTTTTTATATTTGTTTAAAACAATGATAAAATAAATTCTTTATAAATTTCCCAATATCATGAGACCACAAACATCATTGGTTGGGAATTTAAGGTCATGGTTGTTGTTTTATAATTATTTTTTTTTCATTATATTCACCTTTCAATATAAAATTATCACTTTAATCTTTTTTTATTGGTGAGTTTAAATTTTTTGAACAATGAATTTATTCATCATATTAAATTATTAAAAATAAGAATTTAATAGAAAAGTCACGTGAGAAGATATTTATTGATTATTTGATATGGTTATGATATTTTTTAATCAAAATATTCTTTATTTTTTTTATTGAACTTGAGAGTGACTCTGGATAAGAAATTATAATATTTATGAATTTGATATTTTGGGGACTAACCTTTGTAACCTCTCTTTTTTATTTAACTTCTCATAAAGCGGTTCCAGTTAAAGTAATAACTCAAGAAATTAGGGCATGTCATTAAAACTATCTTGGCATCTCGCAAAATCAGGGAACCCAATGATCTCTAAACTTTCTGATCTCCAATAAGTGAGTATGTAATCTTTTGTTCTCTTCAAATAATGCATCACATGCTTAATTGTTGTCTAATGATCCATGCCTGGATTGCTCAAGTATCTGCCTAGAACTCCCGTTATGAATATTATATTAGGATGTGTGCAGACTTGAGCATATATTAAGCTCCCTATTGCTGATGCATAAGGTTTATCATGCATTATTGTCATTTCAAGATCATTTTTGGGGCATTGTTTGAGACTAAACTTGTCTCCTTTTACCATGGATGTGTCTACCGGTCTACTACTTCCCATGTCGTATCTACTTAAGACTTTATTGATATAGTTATTTTGTGATAATCCAAGAATACCTCAAGAACGATCTTTTAATATTTGGATTCCAAATACAAAAGAAGCATCACCAAGATCTTTTATTTCGAATTTGTTCGACAAAAAATCCTTGGTTTCATGCAACAAACCTATATCATTGCTCGCAAGTAGTATATCATCAACATATAAGATTAGGAATACGTATTTACTCCAATTGAACTTGTAGTATACATAATCATCAACAATATTTGTCTCAAAGCCATATGAGGTAATGACTTGATGAAACTTGTGATACTATTGACGGAAAGCTTGTTTGAAATCGTAGATGAATTTCTTTAATTTGCAGACCATAGACTTTGGATTACCTGACACAAAGTTTTCTAGTGGCACCATATAAATCGTCTCATTAATGTCTTCATTAAGAAATGTCATCTTAACATCCATATGATGTAACTCTAAATAAAAAAATTAGCTATTAATGCCATTATTGTTCTAAAAGAATCTTTTGAAGATACTAGAGAAAAAAAAATCTTTATAATCTATACCTTCCCTTTGAGTAAAGCCCTTGACAACTAGACGAGCTTTATATCTCTCGATATTACCCATAGAATCCTTTTAGATTTAAATATCCATTTACAACAATGGGTTTTACACCTTCAAGTAATTCTACTAGATCTCAAACGTTATTGTCTCTCACAGACTTAATCTCATCCTCCATGACATCAATCCACTTTTGAGAATTAGAACTTTTCATGGCTTGACAGAATTTGATTGGGTCATCTTCTGTTAAACCAATGTCATCCTCATTGATAAGTACCAATTTTTAGTGTTTTTATACATCATAAATTCGAGTATTTGTGGGTTTAAGTGATCTTTAAGATAATAATCACCTCTGAATTGAAAATTTTTGGATTTGCTGTGTTAATTTGAGTCATGAGTCAAAAGAAGACATTTGATCTTAATTATTTTGAATTTCAGGTGATAAGAATGAAGAAAAGTAGAGCTTTGAAGTTGCATGAGAAGAAGAAATAGAAAAGATTTGAAAAGAAGAGTTGTTCAAGCGAGGAAAGTTTGCCTAGACGAAAGTAGTTGAGGAATGTATATAAGCTGTAGAGAAAATTTCGTCTAGGCGACGTTGGAGCGAGGCAACTGCAGAGTATCTCACCCGGGCGAGGATGGTTTCGCCTGGGCGAGATCAGTCCAGAGAGCACATCAAATTTGCGCCCAAGCGAGGTGTTTTCGCCCGAGCGAAAAGTCACTCATCCTGAACCCGAGAGAACGCGTTTAAAAGAGGGTTTTAGGAAAGGGGATCTGGATTTTGAGGAACGGAAGAGTCGTCAAGAACAAGAACTACTGAGGATTCTTGCTCTTCTTTGAAGTGTAATGGCTACCATGAGTAGCTAAGTTCCGCATCTTTGGGATTGAATGTAATCTCTTGAATTCATTTGTATTTTGGTGATTTTAAATATAATATTCAATTTCTACTCCATTGGTATTTTCATCTTGTGCTTAATGCTGGATTTTATCTGATAAATAGAGTCTTGATTTTGATTCTCAAACTTAATTGGAAAGCACTTTTGAGTTTCCGACCTAGATGAAAATACTCAATATATTGAAATATTAGGGATAGGTTTCGATGTATTGATTGCGTAAAACATCCGTTTTTAATGTTGGGTAATTTACTAAATAGCTGAGGAATCAGTGTTTAAGAAATTTTCTTATGAATTTCATATCAGAGAAATCAGTGTGAATGATTTTTATATGTGCATCAATTGTGAGTAGTTACTAATATTGTATTTTATTATTAATTCCAAAATATGAATGAGGGAAAGAGATGAAGTTCAATCCCAAAGTCCTTCTAGATCTTGCAAACTCCGTTTTTATAATTGTTACTTATTTTTAACTGTTCTTTTACGTTTCTTGACTCAAATTATTATCAAATCATCGTGAAATTGTTATTTGCTTAGTGAGTAGTGACGCTAAATTCTAAAACAAAATTGTTCTCTGCGGGATGGACATCCTTACTTTATAAATCTATATTACTTGTAACTCGGTACACTTGCTGAATAAAGTCATAACACTCATGTTCTTGGAGGTACACAAGGTATTCATCCGAAATTACACTTATCTTTTCTTTGTTAGATCTTCTTAATGACACTTCTTGAGGTTGTTGAGTTTGTTTTATAGATTTTATTCGAGAAGGATTTTCATTGTTGTCTCGTTCTATAAACGTGTCCTAAACAACAATAGATATGAATACCTGATCATTGTCAGTAATAGGTTCCTCATACAAAACAACATTCCTAATGTTTCCTTCTCCTCCAAGCTCAACATCCTTGAGAAATCTCGCATTTCTCGTTTCAAAAATTGATCTTGATGTAGGATCATAAAACTTGTATCCCCGACAGCGTTCTACATAACCAATAAAATAACAGCTAATTGTCCTTGGGTCTAGTTTTCTTTCATGTGACTTATAAGGTCGTGCCTCAGCTGGATATCCCAAATGTGTAAATGTTTTAGGCTAGGCCTTTTATTAGTCGAGAGTTCATATGAGGTCTTGTTAATTGCTTTGCTTGGTACCATGTTAAGGATGTACACTGCAGTCTTTAAAGCTTCTCCCCAAAGCAATTTAGATAAGGTGGAATGACTGATCATACTTCTCACCATATCCTTAAGAGTTTGATTCCTTCATTCTAAAACACCATTCATATTGGGTTTGTCAGGCATGGCGTATCACAGAATAATTCCACACTCATTTAGAAAAAACAAAAGGTCCTGGACGTTGTTCTCCTGATCTATCATATCTACCGCAATATTCACCACCATGGTCAAATTTGACAACTTTGATTTTCTTTTCAAGTTGAAGTTTAACTTCAGTTTTGAAAGACTTGAAAACGTCCAAGGAGTAAGACTTCTCATAAATTAAGTATAAGTACTCATAATGGGAGTAATCATCTATAAATGTAATAAAATACTGTTGTCTATTTCATGAAGCAGTAGGAAACGAACCACACATATCAATATGTATTAGTTCTAAGACATCTTTAGCTCTCTATGCGCTTAGTTTTCTTTCATTTGTTCTTTTCCCCTTGATGCATTCGATACAAACTTGAAAGTCCTTTAAATCTAGGGGTTAAAGAATTCCATCCATCACAAGTCTCTAAATTCTCTGTTTAGAGATATGGCCTAAACACTTATGCCAAAATGAGGCGGAATTCTTATTTAATTTTCGTTTTGTACCCCTTGAACTTGTTTGCGGTATTTAATTGTAGAAATTTAAATCAAGCTTATACAAATTATCAATTAAAAAACCAGAACAAATAACATTTGAGTTTTGGAAGAGACCAACTTTATTATTTCCGAAAGAACAATGATAATCAGATTTGTCCAAATGAGAAACAGAAACTAAATTTCGTCTAAAGGACAGTATATGAAACGTCTCTAATAAATCCAAAAATAATCCAATCTTAAAGCATAATCTAAAGGTTCTTACAACTTTCACTGTAACTTTATTGCCATCTACCACATAGATGAATCTTTCAACCGACTCCATAGGCAACCCTGCATAGTAACACTTATGTCAGTAATAGTAGCAGAATCTACCCACCAAGTATCCATAGGTGCAAAACTTAAATTAACTTCAGAACAAACAAAAGCAAGAATCATACCATTCTTTGCACACCAAGCGCATATTTGACACAATCATTTTTTATATATTATGTCTTCTTGCAAAAGAAACATGTTAAAACCTTATTTTGTTTGTTTGTCTTTTTTTACAAAGAAGGTGTAATCGCAGTAGCCTCATGCTTTCTTTTATGCTGATAGGATGAAGCCATATGGACACTTTCTTTATGGTCTCACTGTAACTTCTCTTCTTATTGCACACAGTGAGATATAAAGCTCATTCATGGACCAAGTTCCTTTTAGAGTATTATAACTCACTTTGGATTACTATCTTCAATAATAGAGTCTAAAATTCTTCAGGAATAAAGTATTTCACAATCATTACACTCATTCGATTGCATAGCTTCCATTTCTCTATTTTAGCCTCATTAGCATTTTTTTCAGTAGCAATGAGTTTGTTCTGCCGAAGAGCTATGTCCAAATCCATACAACCGAGGACAATCTTTACGGTATCTTTCCAAACTTTGAAGTTTGGACCATTTGGCATAGGGATGTTGCTAACTTTAGGAGCAACATAGGTAGCTGAAGCAACAACAATTGTATCCATCAAAATATTGTTAGTAAGAATAATGGAAAAAATCTATATTGAGATACCCGGAACAACATTATTTTTTTAATCTTTGGATAGAAAAATTAATTATAATTGGTACTTTCATTGCAGTAATCAAATATTGTCAAAAGAAATCTTGTCAAACATTAAGCCTTTCTTTGGACCAACTAAGTGTTCACATGGAAACTTGAGAATTTACAACCTATTTATTATTGCATATATTTTCTATTAATTAGCCAAATAATAATCTTTCTTTAGGCCGATTAGTGCTCGCATAATTAGATAATAAATAAATATATAAATTTAAGGTTCAATGCTTATTATTTGGCCAAATAATAAACTTCTTTTGGATCATTTATTATCCGCATAAATAATAAACATCAATTTTATTACTTTAACTCTAAACATATTAAGTACCATACAAAATTGATTCATATTTACAGTCATCTCATTCTAATAAATATCATCATCAATAAACTAACATCATACTTGATTGATCTCTTAATCTCATGCACATATAAAAAAGATTACATATGAACAGCGAATATTATAATAAAAAAAGGCCTAAATCAATGAATCGTATTTAACGTGATAACGAAAAAAAATTATATATACTCTTAAAATAATAAACTAATAACATTATTATGCATGCCATACAAACAATTCATATAAATTACCAAAATTTATCATCATATAAAAACCAAACTCAACAAAACAAATTATTAATATATATATATATATATATATAT
>Ga0123340_1004475_pt1 | contig 13259 bp, 11 predicted proteins | sample SirMexnodulemix_FD_89961 | JGI IMG/M metagenome (GOLD analysis project Ga0123340, IMG submission 89961) | Root nodule microbial communities of legume samples collected from Mexico - Siratro Mexico nodule mix | ecosystem: Host-associated > Plants > Roots > Nodule | place: Mexico: Nepantla... | reverse complement strand
TGTAAGACCAACTCTATGAGCAGCTAGTTATGATTGATATAGGTTAGTTAGTCCATTAGTGGGTTAATTAGTGAGTCAAGTGCATCATGTCATGGTTGAGAAGGATTTTATCTGGTGATTTGAGAGGGAATTTCATAGGCCATAAATGTGTTTCAGAGGAGAGGCAAAGAGAGGGATAAGGGAGTAAAGCTAGGGGAAAATGGGCTAAAAAGGAAATTTGTGTGTATGAAAGTAGAAAGAAACTTGTGGCAAGCAAGGGGAGAGAGAGAGACAAAGAAGCACTGGGAAAGGAAATAGCAGAATTGCCAGGTGGCAGTGGGAGAATGGAAGAGGGGGATGTGAGAGTCATGCTAGATGGTAGAGATAAGGATTATTTGGCGGTATAACAAAATGGAGGGTGTTGAATAGATTGTCAAAATGGGTCAGGGTGGTTTTATGTTAAGGAGAGGAACTGGCTCTCTGAGCAGTTTAACCTCCTTAGCTACTTCTTTCATTCTTCACACTGTAAGGAGCATTGTTCTATTCCAATACCATTTAATATTTTTTTCTTCAATTCGTTGCAATGAGGAATTCATCCCTAGGTGGGAGTGTTCTTGTAATATAAATATTTGTTCCAGTCTTGTTTCATCCGTATGTGGGATGTCAAGAGCTTTTTCAAGAAGCCCCTGAACTACCTCCTACTAGAAGACGTGATCCTACAATAGAGATAAAGGAAAGCTCTCAAATACCAAATATCAAGCCCTATAGGTACCCCACCATCTAAAGGATGCAATAGAAATGTTTGTGAAGGACATAACTAAGTATAAGTCCCTACACTATCCTTTGATTTTATATTAAAAAACGAGAGTTGGATTTTTGTACTGATTGTAGAGGCCTTCCATAGCATTACTACCCATAATAAATTCCCAATTCAGGTTATAGAGGAGCTCTTGGATGAATTGCATGGTGCTATCATCTTTTCAAAATTGATTTTTAAAATATGTATATCACTAAATTAGAATGAGGAAGAGTGATATTCATAATTAAGTGTGGTGTTAATCCTATTTCATATCCAAATAGGGTGTTTGCAGCCTGAGTGGAAGCTGGTCATGTCTGCACTATCTAACACAATCATGTCCGTTATCACATATTTCTACTTTTCACCATGGGGTGGTCACGTGGGGGTACTCAGAACTTATTAGAAGATTGTGGTTGTTTTCTATTGGAAAGGTACGAGAAAAAAAATATAGAAAGTTATACGCAGAGGTGTGAGGTTTACCAGCAAAATAAATATCAAGCTTTGAAGCTTGCTGGTCTGTTACAACCTCTTCCAATTCCTACTCATGTTTGGTAGGAGTTATTGATGGATTTCCTGGGAGGGTTGCCACGATCAAAAGGGAAAGATTCTATATTAGTGGTTGTGCACAAATTAACTAAATCAGCACATTTTCTTCCTTCGAGCCATCCATTGTGATTGAAGGTGTTGGTGTATTCATTGCAGAAATAATTTGATTACATCATATACGGAAATATCTTAGCAAATATTTCTCATTGTTAATTATTAATGCGGTTCTTTATTATTATTACTCTTCTTCATTATAAATAAGAAAACTCATATGTGTACACTACACAGAATTACAAGCAATCCTTTCAATATAGTTCTTACTAGATTGGGTTGGCAATATGGATCAGGTGATGTCATGTCATAAACCTAGTCTTTGAAGATAGAGGTGTTCATAAAATTAATGTAATCCATTGCAATATCTAAAGCTAAACTGGAAATTTGATCTGCCTTCTTTTTCTTAACAAGAGCTATTTTACTTTCTACCTAATATATCCTTTCCTGGTCTTAATCTATTTGTTTAAGTCCATTCATCTCTCGGAACTTTATCATCTCTATAATACTTGGGTATATGCTCTTGGCACCTCGCTGTCCACCACTAATCACCATAAAGCATTGTTAATTGTATTACTTTGTGGTGAAATTTCCTTTTAGCTTGAGAGACATCTTTAAATCACAAAAGGCACCTGATGTATTCCTGAACTCAGTCCATATAGCTTGAATATTTACATCTCCCTCTATCTCTTCACTACACATGACAGATTCAAGCTACCTAAACTAAGCAACCTGTTGTATGGAGTATGGAATTGTAGTCATATTTGCATTACTAAGTAAAACCTAGCCATAACCAATGTTATTAAATGGTGGCTATGGTGGCCCCATAGAGGTATGGTGTGGCAATTTTGTCAGTCGTCACCATCTGCTATCTGCTATTTTAAAGATTATGATGTCTTCCGCCGTATCCACCATGGACACATGTGATAGCGGTGGTGGCACCTATGACGGAATATCAGTTTTCTTTTTCCAAAAACATGATTTCGGGTTGACACACTTTCTGAACAACCCCAAGCTTGAATAGACGGAATGGTCCCTCTTTTGCAAACGAGGACCTTCTTCATGATGCGAGAACCTTAAACTGTGAAAACATTAGAGAATGAGGCTACTTTGTTGTTAAGCATCTTTTGAGTTGTCTCTGGCAATAATTTACTCTTGCGACCTGAACTGCAGCAGTGGCCTAGCTCTGACAACCAGAACCTTGAATACCGAGCTTTTGTTTTCATTTTTTCTTTTTGTTCCTTCTATTGTTTTTTTAATCTTCCTTTGTCATCTGTTTTTCTACGCTTCTCTTTTCAAAAGTTCTACTCCATCTGGTTGCTGCTCTGTTTTTTATTTTAAATTTCAGAACCTATTATTTGAAATTTTGTTCTCAGATTGCTTATAAAACATTGTTCCCAATTATTTCACTTATAGAATAATGTCAAGCACCCAAATCCGAAGCAACGCATCCTCAAACTTTGTTACTAAGAGTAACAGGTCAGACATAAGATGGGAAGACTTCACAAATGTCAAAGAAAATGTGTAAAATGAAATATTAGTGCTTTTGTTAATTATGTTTAAGACTTTATGCGAGGACAACCATGAGACTTCTATAAATACTTTGTCATTATGCTATTTTTAATATATTATGTCACTTCTGCTGTTTATTTTTTAGTTTATGTCTCTGTATATATAGAAAAAAATTGTCTTCCATGGCTTCTGCCAAAGGCTGCCACGCTGTTGATGACATTGGCCTTAACACAATCATATTGTTTATAAATATAAGACAGGTTCAATAAAGTTACTTGTTTACTGATGACTGTTAGGTTGTAGCATAACTTCTCTAGTATGCATACTTAGGATTGGCGATGTGATTTGGAATAAAGCACAATATGAGCAGACTAAATTTTGAGTTTTTGTTAAAATGGTGTGTCTAAATACACATCATTCAGTGAATGATAAATGAAGGTGATTCTTCTCCCATCATTTTTTAACTTTAAATATCTATGGTGATTCGTTTCCCATCATTTTAAATCAGTTTTATGGTTAAGAACTAAATTTAAGAAGAAAACAGTGTTTCATTGCATAGGAGTACCAAAGGGTTGAATTATTTATATACTTTCCCGACTCTAATAGGTCCCTTCATAATACCTAGTTTTTATTAAGCTTAAATTTCTACTCATGCTTTTTGTACGCGCAAGCATAGTCTCAGCCGAGCAAAATAGAAGAAGAGGTACTATTCATACAACAATTTCCTATAACATCTCTTTTCACTCTATTTTTCTCCATCACATCACTCATCATCACACTTCTCTCTTGTCTTGTCACATTGTTATAAAATTGGAGGAAGTTGTATGCAAATAATTTCTCTAATAAGAATCACTTTGGACAGATAATCCTATTTACAGTTTCTTTTCTTCTTTTAAACTTTTTAAGCCAATATATGTGAGAATGCCACTATGATTAGATTAATGATAGCATTTACAGTTGCTGATGTTAACTTTTAAGTGCATGTTTGGATGCCAGTTGGGAGAGCTCAAAAGTACTTTTACTTCCAAAGTAACAAAATTTTCCTTCTTCATTTTGCACCTTGGAAGTTGGGAATGACATTGGAAATCCCAAAAGCATGTTTCCAACTTTTATCCAAACAGCCTAAAACATTGATTTCCTCTCAATTTAAAAACCGTCTTTTTATTTATGTTAGTTTTATACTAATTTATATGTTATACCTATTTGTCATATATTGTAAATTTTAAAAATTTTCGTGTTTAGTATTTCACATCTATGTACTGAGTTGTGCGTGTACTCATGCTCTTCTGTCAAAAACATTTTAATGTAGGTTTTAGCCATAAACATGGACGTTTAAATGCTTGTTAAGAAGTTAATTTTTTGTTATTGTCTAAACGGTCATACTTATTTCCTTTACGAGATTATGTTTGGCAAGATGTCTGGATGTGGACAGCCAAAACAGAAAGTAGAAAATGAAACTCGTGCCATTGAAATCTATGAATGTTAGTTTTTGGTGAAACGGGGGAAACAACAGTGATTATCACTAGAAAAGCTGGGTATTGACATGGTTTATGATCTACTTCATTACATTCTCTTGTCAACACATCATAGTCTTAATGATGAGATCCAGAATTTTGAATACTGTCTTGATGCACAATTTTACCCCATCCAGTACCCTACACTATTTATTAGCCTTTTTAATGAAATTCAGACAATTAAAGCAAATAAGGACAAAATTGCTAGTTCTTTCTAGGTTAGTTATATTCTTTGTAAGAGTTGTAATGTTTAGAACAACACAATTTATTATTGAAGTGCATCCATGGACTTGTTTTCCTTTTTTGCAGGCTCCTATGTGACTCATGAAACAAACCACTTTGTTTATTTCTATTTGGATCAGAAAGCGGTTTTACTCTTTAAGTCTGGCTAGTACAATTGTGGTGGCAACGAAGTTGACAGCAATGAGATTGTGATTATGCTGATGTATTCAGTCCTCCATGTATCATCGTGCTTGTATATTTGATGTCATGTAATCTAGTTCTCACTTTGGATGAGTTTAAGGGTCACTTCATTTTGAGATTAGTGTTTTTTTCTTCTCAGGAAATTTTTAAGAAGAAAATATTATTAAAAAAAAGGCTTTCTGATGGATGTAATAGTATTTTCGGAGATATTGTTTCATGGAGTGTTTTCTGCATTTTTGGCAATATCAGGTAAGAATATTTATTCCCATATTTCTTAAAAGGTTTAAAAAAAGTTTTTGACATCTTTCATTCTCAGAAAAGTTATATATTGAAACATGGCTTCGCTAAGAGGGTGGGAAAGTTAGATTTCTACTGGAATATGAAGTAAATTTAACCAAATATATCTTTAAGCATGCTTAATAATAACATCTCAGTTATAATACTTCGAGAAATATATGATTCTTTATTGTAACATTTCAAGAAATGTATGGTTCTCAAGAATTTAATTACATTGCAACTATTGATAAAAAAGTGATAATATTTCTATTTAAGTGATAAAAAAGATAAATATTTCTACTGAAATTAAAAGTTTGCACTGAAACAATATAAAAATAAGAATTTTCCTTACAACATTAACCCATAAGTTGCAAAAACAATTGCTTAATATACTCATATTATCAAAATTTCTAATCAAATGGTTTGTCCGTGCATGAGACGCACGGGTACCAAAAGACAGAAAACAAAGTTCATTCTCACAAACATCATTCAATCATTCAGAGCCAATGGTGCACCTAATTTCTGTCGTGCAAGGATTCGCCACCGATACACCACACCAACATATTCTTCACAATACCACTTTATTTTCCTCAAAATAAAATTCTTAAATTCAAAAAGCACCAATTTTGTTTATTTATTTCATAATAAAACCAACATATTCTCCAAAACAGTGCCTATGGTGGGCCTCTTGCTGAACTCGGAAGCATTCCCTGGAGTGTGTGGTGTGGTGTTGCTGTTTCTACACTAACCACTGCAACTCTTTTTCTTTCTTCTGCATTTCTCAGCTTAGCCACAACCCCACGTCACTTTCACTTCCTCCAAACCCCACATCATCATCAGAATTTCATATCACACACCGATAGATACAGAGAGAGAATTACAATGAGTGAAGAAGTCAAAAGGAACATTGCCGGACCTCCAACGGCGAGGCCCATCACCGATGACCGGAAACCGTTACCGTTACAGGCCGTCCCCCCGAAGAAGGTCATCATCAAGAGCGCCGACATGATCCCCGATATGCAGAAGGAGGCCGTTGATATCGCCGTCGCCGTTAGTTTTAACGACTTTCCTCTCTTCCCCTTTAATTGTTACATGTTTCACCCTTTTGGATTCTGTTTCTGGGTTTGTTTGTGCTTGCTGTGTTGTGTTGTAAAGCGTTGGCTTTTTGGCGGATTAATCAGGCCTTTGAGAAGTACAATGTGGAGAAGGATGTTGCGGAGCAGATAAAGAAGGAGTTCGATAAGAGGCATGGCCCCACTTGGCATTGCATTGTTGGTCGTAATTTTGGTAATTCTTATTATTACTTGTTCTCAATGATTTTGGTACTTGGGTATACTCGGATTTGTGGTTTGGGTGATTCTTCTCTACTGGATATTGAGTAGATCTAAGGTTATGTAAGTTGGTCCTTGTGTTTGCTTCGTCCGTGGTTGGAATTTAGAAGTGATGCCGAAACCTAGGTTTGTTTTTGTTGCATATGGATGATTCTCTAGTCGTGGAATAAGATTTAAAGGCTTTCTGCTTTTTTATATTCTTCAGCGGAAAATTGTGAGCTTAATGGTATGTTTAGTTTAGTTGGTGTGGTTTATGTGTGTTGATAAGTCACAATTACTTATATACAGTGGGCTTGTGTTGTGTGGTGACAGACATTGTTTTGCCCTATGCATTGCTGGGGACAAATGCTCCCTGATATTTCATGTTAGTGTCGTGAACTTGATGCATGTAGGGCCTCTCATGTTGGATGAAATGTTCTTCACTGAGGCTCTGCATTCTTACCGGGGGAAAATATATGGTCTAATTGACAATGAGCTAATGAAAATTAAGGGTGCTACAGTTTTCAAGTTATATCTAGTTGGAAATTAGGAATTCATGCTCGATGAAATCATCATTGGAATTGTTTTGCTGCAAATCACATTGCTGAGCCATTACTGTTACATCTTCTTCCCCTCATCATCTGTATGTCTTTCATTTTCTATGGATATCTCAATGTCAACGCTCCATTCTGCAAGCCTGCTCTGCTTGTTTGTTAGCAAGAACCTTTTGAAGATCGAAAAAATATTTACAATTGATTGTTTCTCTTGAGTCTTAAGTATTATCTGTCAAGTTCAGTGCCATTAATCTTTCAAGTATATCATTCAGTCCATAATCTGAGATTTTTGCTTGAATATTTATGTTGTGTGATTGCACAATATCATCATCATCATCATCATCATTATTATTATTCAAGTTCATGTTAATGAAACTATTTAATCTTTTTGTAATCTGGTAAAGTACTTAACATGTGGGCATGGTAAATCTTAAGGTTTTGAGTAAGTCTATGAATTGGTCTCTTTGTGATGTTCTGCTTTTCAAACTTTTAGATGATTCACTAGTTGATATTAATTTTAAGCAGAACGAAGAGCTCTTTCTTTCGTGCATTATCTTTTCCATTTGTTTTAATCTTCCATATCAATTTCTGGTACATGTATTGCGTAGAATTTTAAAGTTTTCATCTTTTTATTTATTTGCTTAGAGAGATTTTATAATGTTCACTGTTATCCAATATGCTTGTTGAATTTTGCCGATGCACTTGTAGTCATTGCTCAATAGGGGCACCAGCTCAATCTTTTAAACTTTCTTGTGCTGTTGATGTCAGAGGTCAGCTACTGGAATTTTATGAATAGGAGTTAAGTTTTGAAATTTTTTTTACAACAAAAACCATTTCCTACTGGGTTGGGTTGGCTTTATGGATCAAATGATGCGTTTTCGTCTTGTCAAAAACAAACTATTTGGAGATAAGGGTTGTTCATAAATTGATATAATCTATTGCAAATTTACAATTGCAAAAATTAAACTGACGAACCAACTACCAAAAATACTGAAAAATCAATCTACCTTCTTTCCCTTAACAAGGGCTGCCTCCACTTGTTATCTAATTCATCCCTTCTTGGTCTTTTCTGTTCTTGTAAGACCATACTCATTTATCTATGACAACACTATCATCTCTATAATACTTAGCTTATGTTCTTGGTATCTATTAGTTACCATAGAGCATTATCTGTTGATCTTCTTACTCGATGGTGAAATTTTCGTCCAAGCCTGAGTGACTACTTTAAACTGCTAAGAATTAACACGACCATATTTTCTGTCCATGTGATACAAGTTCAAGTTCTTTGTTTTCCATTTTCATTTGACTTCATAACATAACTCCCTATGGCATTCAGATGTAGGATTAGCTATGTAAGGATTGGCATTACAGCACAACGTAGGCAGAATTAATTCTGAATTTTTAAAATTTTTTAGTAAAATGGTCTCAAAATGTGATTCTTCCATCATCATTTTAAATTAGTTTTATCATTAAGTATTACAATTTAATCATGAGCATTTGTTTCATTACATGGAAGTATCAAGGGGTTGAACCATATATAAACTTTCCTGACCCCTGTATTCAGTTAACAAATCCTTTCATAAATCAAATTTTAATCAAGCGTAAATTGCTACTCGTGCTGATGCATGCTTAAACATTATCTAGGCCATCAGCATAATAAAAGAAGAGTTATAGTCATACCATTAGTGCAACAGTTTCCTACAATTCTTTCTTCATAACTTTTTCACACTCTCTCTCTCTCTGTATCTCCATGATATAATTACCTTATTCCATACTTCTCTGTCTTATCTTCACGTCACATGATTATTAAAAAAATTGTATGGATTTTTTGTTTAAAAATAATGTCTCAAATAAGAATCAGCAGATTTTGAAATTTCAAACTCAACAGTGTCGCATATTTACACACAGAAATATGAGACAACAAACACTCATAGAAGGAAGCACTAACATGTCGAAGTTGTAGCAATACCTTTGTTGTTGACACCTAATAAACACTTCACCTACTCCTAGTTTTATTTTGCATTCTTTAAAATTTTTTATACAAATATTGATGGGAATACTTTTAATTTATTTTTTATTTTTATACCAATATAGATGGGGAATACTGTAATTAGATTAGTGATAGCATTTTACAGTGACGCATGTTAACTTTTAAAACTTTGATTTACTCTTTTGATTTAAAAATTGTTTTTATGTTAATTTTGTACATTTTTTTCACACCTCGTTTTATAAGTTATAAATGTCATGCCTTTTGGTAAATGTGTTAATTTGGGTCGTAACCCTAGAACGGAGTTACAATATTGTAAATAATGTGTGTATAAACAATATAGTCTGGTTTGATAGAGTTTTTCTTATGAAGAACCTTGAGAGCTCCTGCCATTTTCAGGCCTCAAAGACAAAATATGAAACCACAATCATGTGTATTCATCACTCTAAATGCCTATCCCTCAAAAGAAAGGAATATCATTGGCTCAAGCTTATTAATATTAGGATCGTTCCTTATTCACATAAATGTATTTCCTTTTAATGCCAACCTAGATAGATCTTGAGAAACATGTTGAAAACTGTATCTAAGAAGTTATGAAAATCAGTTGAGACTAATATGGGATGGGAAACATTAAGGACTATGCCATTAGTCCAAGCAACTATGGTTTGAAATCTAGTTTCAGTGATCTACTGTTACTGACAGTTATGATCCATTTCATTGCTATACTAATCACCACATCTCATCTTATTCTTGGCGACGAGATTCAGAATTCTTGATACCATGGAGTTTGTAATGCAAAACTGTCCATATTATCACTTTAAGTGGTGCAATCTAAACACATTTTGTACCGAATCTCGTATCATGTCATGCCATTGAACAAACACTATTATTTTTTCAATGAAATTCAGATTAATGCAAATGATGACAGTTTCTTGTTCTTTCTTAGCTTGGTTATATTTTTGTTACAGTTACTATTAAAGTGCATTCATGGATTTCTCTTCCTTTTTGCAGGCTCTTATGTGACTCATGAAACAAACCACTTTGTTTATTTCTATTTGGATCAAAAAGCGGTTTTACTCTTCAAATCTGGCTAGCTTTATTGTGATGGCAAAGATGTTGAGAGCAATGAGAATTATCTTGTGATTGTGCTGCTGCATGCACTCCTCCTTTGTATTAATTCCACTGACATGCAAAATCTTTGCTGGACATTATTCTTGTTCTTGTATATGTGATGTCATGTAAACCAGTTCATGGTTTGGATATATTTATCTAAGGATTAACTTAGAAGGGTTTTCAGAAAAGAAGATATTTTATCTTAAAAAAGCAATTTTTCTTAAGCATGAACTGAAATTCTGTTTCAAGCAAATAAAAACAATAAAAGTAGGGTTGGTATAGGGTTATGGAAATTACTGGAGCCATTTTGGATAATAGTTTTCTTATCTATACGATTTCAAAGTTGATTTTTTTTTCATCATTTGGTTAGTGTAATCTTCAACTTTTTGTATTGAAAAAATAAATAGCAAATTATTTTGATTAAATTTGTGATTTTGCGTTTTAACTATGGCTGCTTCCTCCATGCCACTGATATGCGTGTGTGGATTGATGCTTTCTCCCTTTTCTTTGGCATTCAATGATGGTTTGCGACAGCCATGCCCGGAAGAAATATTATTTAATAAATATTTGAGTTTCATGGTTTTAATTAATGTTTATACTGCATTTAAATTTTGTTCTTTAAAAGAAATAATTAATTACATTTGATTACGTGTTATACAAATATTAGCTTATCCATAATAAGAAGAAAAAATTAGCACTTCTAGAATACTTAATTCCATTTGATTATGTACAATATTTAGTGATTTAGACTAATGTGTATATTCGGACAAAAAATTATATAAATATTTTTAACTGAAAAAAAATATCAAGTATCATTCAATTTATCCATGAAATTTAAATAATTATTAGAATAATAATCTTTTAGTAATATAAAATACATAATAATCAGATAATATATATTAATATAAAAGTGGGCTGACAATATATAAAAAATGAATCTATGAACTACTGCAACCATGTTACTTTACCCAGCAGAAAAAGAAAACTAGTGTAGCTTTTTTGTTATTCAATACAGAATATTTTTTATAAATAAAATATTTATATATGATTATTCAAATAATTGGTTTTGGATGGGTTAACCTTTTTGAGGTGTGAAGAAGGGTTTGGATAAGTGAAATTCTGAAATAGCAGCCAAAGAGTGTACTGAAGATAAGAATTCTGAAACGTGCAGGGATAACTTCCTCCTGTATCTTATAGGTGTTACATCCGTTATATGGTCAACACCTTTTGCAGCCTCTGTCATACATAAAATATCAATATATTTATCACACCTTTACAAACACAAAATTATATTTTAATTATTATACCATGCAAGCATTTATGAATATCACTTTAAAATTTTGATTTTAAATTAACTTAATTTGGCAAAACAAAACTGTTGGGTGAGGTCTGGTCTTCACAGGTCATATCACTAGCTAGTGTGTAATATTTAATAAACATATTTGAATAAAATTTTATAAATAAGAGTTTGATTTCTTATTCAACAATTATTTATCAGTTTAAGTGTTTCCCTGTGAAAATTCGAGAAGTACAGAAGAACAAAATCTGCAAACAATGTTTCCATCTTACTCATCACAACCCTCCAAGCAACAATACTAGCATTATGAAATGCTTCTGCAACCAGTTTAGAATTACATTCCAACCTAGGCAAGCAACAATCACCACTGCTGTAAATTTTGTGTGCACTGCTGAAGAAGCTTCAACTTAAGATGAAAAACAACCCTTGAAAGGCTTCTTCTGATAAAATCTGAATGAAGTGCATGCATATTTGAATGAGTTTGAGTTTTTGTTGGTAGATATATTTATTGCCAAACATATAAATTCCACTGATTTATTATCCTGTTATAGTCTTATATGTGTCTGTCCTCCAGCTGGCACACATAAAATTATCATTATTCGGATTCATCAATGTGAGAAGAAGTTGCTTGTTTGGTACAAAATTTCCAAGCAGTACTATAGCTACTGTAGAACCAAAATCCAAAATTTTCTTCATCTTATCTACCACAAAAAATATTGATAATTTCGTGAGTTACATAATTATTGCATGCTTCTAAGCATTGCATTCTCTTTTCAAAGACTTCATATAGTTAAAAACAGAAGCCAATCAACTACTTGTCCTCTTTCCCTTTCTAATTACATGAAAATGACTATTAGGTTTGGACTGTGATGGAAGTTCTGTACCTTTAATTTTTTATAACCAGAATTTTATTTAAAAAAAAATACACTACAAAGGGTATTGGAACCTGTAATGAAAGATTAATTATCATACGTTGAAAAGTCATATCCAACATGGTATATTACACTCTCCTTATTCTGAAAATATAGATCATTGAAACAAATTATAGTATCTAAGTTATACAAATGCTAAGCAAGTTCTCAACAACAAAAAAAATCTTACAATTTCATCGTATATATTCCCCATTCAAGTCCAAGGTTGTTCCAAAACATCAAACTTAATGCATCAAAATGGGATTAGTACTTAATTGACGTGCAAACATGGCATTATATGCAAACTTGCCATTCAGGGTTAGGCACTAGATGATGCATACACACTACAAAATATGATATATAAATGAAACGCTATTGAGCAAAAAAAGTATAGCCAGAATTCAAGTTAAAAAAATGCCCCTATTGAGAGTTAAAAACATCAAACGTGCTATAGAATCTTGTATGACAATCCTCTAAATACGAGTCACAGGAAAGAAAACTCGACCAATAGTAACAAGTGTTGTGCATTGTCATTTTGGTTAAAAACAAACCCATCAATTCAATGCTCCTATGGGACTCACACTCACCATTTGCAAAAACTACCATCATCGTGACAAATAGAAACCATGGTCCTGAGTCATACCCTATACTAGTGGGAACATGGTTGACATAAGTCACATTCCAACAAAACAAATAATGTCTCAGACCCTCCTAAATCGTGACCAAAAAGAAAAGGTGAGGCCTCTGTCTCCGGTTTGTGGGCAATAATGATAGAATAATGTTGTGTGGACATTAAATTTTGGTCCATGAGAGAAAAAGAAACAGAAAAAGGAAGAAGTGATAATGTAACAGGGGCTATATGATATGACAGGAAGAAAAAAAAAAAAAAAAGAAGAAGAAAAAAAAAGTTATTAAAAAAGAATAAACACTACTAAACTATTTAAATACAAATAGGTGAAAAACACATATAAACACAAACTACTATTA
>Ga0123340_1004473_pt1 | contig 13261 bp, 5 predicted proteins | sample SirMexnodulemix_FD_89961 | JGI IMG/M metagenome (GOLD analysis project Ga0123340, IMG submission 89961) | Root nodule microbial communities of legume samples collected from Mexico - Siratro Mexico nodule mix | ecosystem: Host-associated > Plants > Roots > Nodule | place: Mexico: Nepantla... | reverse complement strand
TTATTATTATGATCGATGATGTTTTATTCTAACTTAACATTAAAAATTATTATTAACTCTCATGATATTTTTATTTATATAACTTAATATATTAGTAAAACCTAAAATCTTATTAAATTTTCTAAATTTATTGTTACACAATGCATCATCAATCCAATAACATATCCTTAATTACTATGTAATAGGTCATATTCATTAACTAATATCATTTTAGTTATTACTAGAATCATCAACATTCATTGTTTATCATCTTATTGTACATATTAGATTTCATGTATTATTACTCAATTGTACTGTATTATTCTATTTAGACATTACCAAATAAATTGATATCATGATTATCAATATTGAAGTAATTAGGTATTCAACTTAAATCAACCAACTATGGTAACTTAATTTCAAATATTAAATTTTAAGAGAAATAAAGAATTATGTTTGAGTTGAAAATATGTCAATTAACTGAAAACTCATACTACTCTAGTGACAAAACTTTCCCTATATGACATATCGTTTGAGTTTAATAAGTAGTTTAAGTGAAAAGTTTTATCATTTAAATAACTAGGTGGATGCTTGTACTCAAGCAATATATGCATAACCAATAAAAAAAAATAGCATACTTATGCAAAATATTATAACTTCAATTCAACCATTTGTATCCATTCTAATCACTTTTTCATCAATACAACCGATTTTTACTATCCAAATCACATCTTTATTTATAATTCAAATTATACGTATTTACAATATCTAAATCAAACCAAAACCATCAAACACATGGGTTTCAATACACATCAAATCATAAAAGTTCATTCATTTCTAACAACCAATTTCAAATTCTCTAGAAATACTTTCAAAAACAGGTCTAAGAATATGAGTTCAATTTCCCATAATACATAATTTCTTGTTTCACTAGCCACAACAACTCTAGGATGAGAGAAAGAACTAAAAATGCTCCAAACCTCCATAAACCTAAGGCTACATCACCTAACCAAGGAAAACACGAATTAGAAACTAAACGAAATGAGATAATTAATTTTTCAACTTATTAACCTGTGAAACTCTAAAACATTTACAAGTGAAACCAGGAGGAGAAAAGATTTAGAGTAAAGGAGATTTTTGCTCCAAATGAAATTTTTATAGGATGAAAATTGTTAACATATAATATTCGTTCAAAAGAATGATGAGAAATAATTTTAAATTAAGAAAGAATGTTGAGAGAGTTTAGAGAATATAATTTTTAAAAATAAATAACTAAATAATCAAAATAAAAATTTATACTTTTAAAACATGGCTAATAAATTTAACATTTATTGTTATTAAACCATTTTATTCTAAAAACCGGTAAAAAATCTGATTCAAAATCACTCATGTTTAATCATCAAAAAAAAGTTGCATTCACTCATGCTTTTAGTTTTTTATGAGATATTAAAATTTCTAATTTTGCTTCAATTATATTACACGGATGCTTAAAATCACGTCTTAAATAAATGAAAGAATTTATAATTTGGATTTTCTTGTCAAATATACACATTTGGTTTGAAAAAACGTGAAACAGAACAAGTGGTACATCAATTTTCCAACCAACTGTTTATCACCTAATAGATATACATTTATAGAGACTAAAGATATTTTAGTAAAACTATTTTAATAAGTAATTTACTTATCAGTATTTTTTTATCAGAAAACAAACATTAAATATCAATCATTTTGAAATAGAGAAAGTATTTGTGATATGAACAATGAGTCATCACTTTCCACTTAAGTTACATAATAACATAGAAGCTTTGAAATTAATTAAGAAGAAAATACTTGTAACATATACTTACCATTCGATTCAACAAAATTCAGAGAAAAGGTTATTATAATTTCACTAAATCATCATTATTTTTAATTTCTTACACCAAAAAATACTTTTCAAAGTATAATGAGATATTAAATATAAACACTCTTCTCAACAAAAAATAATTTGTTACATTTTAAGCCATTAACTCATCTTGTTAAACCTAAATCTATTCATATGATGTGTATATATATTTCAAATCTATTATCCATCAAGTGTCTAGTTGATGAGGGAAGGAAGAGGAAAATGCAAAAACAAAATAAAAAATAAAAAATCAGAAGGTGAAGAAAAAGTGGGTTTGATAAAATTTTGATTTGATTTGATTATTAGTGGAAGCTTGGGCTGTTCTTAATATTCTGTAGTTGGTGGTTGGTCCATCACACTAAGGATTATTATAAGGCAACGGGAATTATGGCACCAAACCAGGAATCTTAAACCCAAAATAATAGAATCCAATTAAAATTTAAATTAATAGAAAACGACATTCATATGATTATGAATATAAAATTGAACTGTCCTACCCTATTCCATGGAGATGTGTGTATCCTTATGAATATGATTAGAAGTAGAAGGACGTTTACCTACCCACAAACAAATAACAACCCTTCAAAACTAGTAATATTAAATAATTTCATAATCTTGTTAATATTATTCAACTTTACAACAATTGATAAAATTATCAAAGTAATGAATAAATAGTATACAAATAACCACTTGATCTTAGTCAAATGATATCAAAGATAGGATAATGATAAGAAAAATAACTATATTCTGTTCTTCATTTTCCTGGTCTTCTGTTTCTTTGCCAAGCAAAAATCACAACACCAACCGACCACCAAATGAAAAGTAAAGTATATATGTCACCATGCAAGACCCAATTATGAGTTCAATGAATCGTGCAATTTACTCATCACAACAGAATATTCATTCTCAGAGGTCACAGTACCAATATCTAGTAAGTAGACATTTGTCCTAATTTATGTCAATACCCAATTGCATAATCCAAAAATGTGTATGTGTTTCTCTCTTAATCACATTATTTTTATCAGCAAAACTTGAACCAGTGATCTTGATGAAGAAAATTGAGTCTAGTGACATTCAGACCAACAACTTGTCTTTATTTGATTCCTGTAAGAAAAAAGTAACAAACCATTTCCAAAATAAAAAATAAAAATAAAACACTGCATTAAATTTATTCAGGGTCATAGTTTAATTTCAAGTAAGAATTTAAATCAAATATCGTTATCGAAAGTGGAGAACAGTAACTTTAGACATTTTTATAATGTTAACAGATTATCAATTGAAACTTGGTAGTTTCAGAATACAGAAAGCTTCTTACACTGAGCAAAACTATAAATTCTAAATATTCCTACAGATACAAATCATTTACCGCAGATGATATATCTGCCAGTGTACAAATCTATGATGATGAGAAATAGAAAATTGGCGCATGAGTTTGACGTGCCAAAAATTTGATTTACACGTTGCTGCTGTAAACATATATGAGCTTTTGCCCCTCAGAAAAATTTGACACCACCCTTACCCAAATGCTTAATATTCACGATTGTGTAGTACTGCACAACACTTGAGATATACTGCTACTTTCCGTTCCTTTTCCATAGGAGGAGGAACTAGGAGCAGAAAATTGCTTTGAAACATCACTTCATTTTGTGCTATTTTACCATGGCATGGCCTAAATATACAAGAGCAAAAGTATGCCGTTTCTTCTTATAACTGGTCAACTTTTGTGACACCCAATGAAGATAACATCATCTGTTACATGACTCAAACCTGCAAAAGATACATCTTATATGAAGCAAACCAAAACTTCAATTTTTCTTTCTATCTAGGGGAGCAAGTGAGTGTGTAGAAAATAACCATAGAGCATTCATACATACAAATCTTGGGGTATATTAATGGAATTTGCTAACATACACTCTTTTTTTTCTGCAGGACATTAATAGTTATAATTATAACTTGATCTTAAAAGATATACCTAAAGGTTGAGAATAATACAAAGGAATTAGAATTTTAGAGAGTGAATTTCCCTTTCATAAGATATCATATTTATAACAACTTTAAATACATCAGATATAATGTATGAGAGAGAAGAGAAGAGAATTTGAAAAGATATATCTAGCAACTAGGTGCAACACAAAACACATCACCTTTACAATAAATTTTATTAGAGACTATTTAATCTAACAATCCCCCACAAGCTAGAGTGTACAAATTGCATGTGTCAAGCTTGGAACAAATATATTCAATTTGAGGCCCTCTCAAGAATTTTGTTAGTATATCTACAAGTTGATCATTTGATTCAACAAACTCACTGCAGATTTCCCTGGAGAGCAACTTTTCTCAAATAAAATGTCACTCAATTTCAATATGTTTAGTCCTCTCATGGAACACAGATTGGAAACAATGTGGAGAGTAGCTTGGTTATCATAATAATGAGGAGATTGATTTAGACCACAGAGAGAGTGGTACAGCTCACAAACCAAACCAGACTTCCCCTGAGCAACAAACTCAAATGTTGCTCCATGTAGACCTCTTGTTCTAGACTGCCATGCAAAAAAGCATTTTTAATATCTAATTGATGAAAGAGCCAAAGATGAATGACTATCATGGCAAGGGAAAGCCTGAAAGTAGTCATTTCAGCCACCGAGGTAAAAGTATCACTATAGTGAAGCCCATAGATTTGAGTATACCCTTTAGCCACCAATCGAACTTTGAGGCCATTAGATTCATCATTAGGTCCAACCTTAATGGCAAGGTCCAACAACAACCTACTATCTTCTTCCTAGAAAGAAGAGGAACTAACTCCCATGTTTTGTTATGTTCAAGAGCCTACATTTCAATAATCATGGTTTGTTGTCACCCAAGATAATCAAGCGCTTTTGTCACATTTTTAGGAATAATAATAGAAGAGACAGAAGAAATAAAGGAAAAATAGGCAGGAGAGAACTTATGGTAGTTAAGAAAATTGTAAATAGGTTTACGGGTAGATTGAGTACCTTTGCGAAAGGCAATGGGCCAACTCGAGTCATCATGATCAGGAGTTGTGATATTATTATTAGGTGATGAATGAGAAGGACCTGTTGAAGAGGACTCCCCTTGGGATACTGTACTAGCCATTCCATTCCTGCATTGATAGGTAATGAAAGGTGGTGCAATGGTTCAAAAGGATTTTGTATGGTATTTTGGGTGTCAAGAGCAGAAGGAACGAAAGACTCAATTAAGGACATAGTTAAAACATGTTGGACAAAATTAAAATCCTATGTAGAAAGAGGGAACAAGGGAGCTGGATCAAAAAAGGTGACATTGATAAACATATAATACTTCTGGTTTCAAGAGAGTAACATCAATATCCTTTTAGAAGTCGAGAATAACCCAAGACACGTTTGATGGCTCTAGTTAAGAGTTTATCGATAAAACATACACAATATGGAGTGATATGAAAAAAGGGGTCTTTTGGAAATAGAATGTGGTAGCAAACTTTATTTTCAAGTGAAGAAGAAGACATTCTATTAATGAAACGGACAGTTAGGATGGCATCTCCCCAATAATGAACAAGCATATTTGCACCAAGAAATAAGGTACAACTAGTTTCAACTAGGTGTTTATTTTTTTCGTTCTGTTATACCATTTTGTTGAGGTGTATGAGGGTAAGTAGACTAATGCAAAATGTCACTTAAGAGTTTAGATAGATAAGAAGAAAAGTATTCTTTGACATTATCGTTTCGTAAGATTTTAATTACTTTTCCCAACTGATTTCACTAAGGAAAGACATAAAAATAGACAAAAGTTTAGAATGATTTTTCATTAGATAAATCCAAGTACGTCTAAAAAACTCATCAATGAAAGTAACAAAATATCTAAAACTAAGAGATGACACACGACTTAGCTCCCAAATGTCAAAATGAATGATAGAAAAACTGGTCAACCTGGGAGAACAAAGAGATACTACCAGTAATATGATCAGATTCCCTTGGTCAATTGTCCATGGATTTTGAGACTCCACAAATTATGAAATGCAAGTTGTTGACAAACTGGGAGTTGATTGGAGTAGGCTATTGGACTTCAACCTTAAATATTCACGATATTCTTCATTTTGGCTTAAAACCTTTAGATTTGGAAATATTGATTGTCTTGTCAAGAAAGCCATGTAAAGAGTAACAGTTCTCCTGGGTGTGGCCCATTATTTTACAATATATTCATTAAGGCCATCCTCTACCACCATGCCCTCCTCTAGAGCCATAGCTTCCTTTTCCACGAGCAAAATCATTGCAGAAGACTTAATAGATTCTTGAATATTTCTATTCTTAAAAATTGGAACATGAAGGAGTCATGTTATCAAGTTTTCCACATAAGGAACTTCTTAACCAAGTAAAATTTGATCTCTAACATGATAAAAATCTCAATTCATTGCACGAAGGATCATAACCGTATAAAACTTATCCAACTTCTTTTTTATCTCATCTAATGAGTCAATTTCCAGCAGCATATTCAATTCCTCAACTACTGATTGAGCTTCAACAATAAAAGATATCATGTCATTATCAGAATTCTTGAGAGAAATTAATCCATTAGTCGAATAGTAGAGGCATTGCATATTGTTCGCAAATGAGTACACATAAGTAAATTATAGCTTTGATTTTCTTAAAATACACCTATATGGTAATGTGACCACTAAATTGACTAACAATGTACAATTGTGTGGCCTAAATATATAATTCTCGCAATCATAAAATGAGGATTGTTTTCACTAGATACACACATTTCATTATGCTCAAATAGCATAAGCTAAAGCCATACCTGTCTTCTCCTTCGGTTTTGTATCGCATACCAGGATCGTGCCATTGCATAGCATGGCAAAAGAACACCAGCAAATTGAAGAAGTGACATCTCAAACTGCCATCAATCATGCCAATTTAGCATTTAGTACGCAACAAATCTAGAAAGAACAGATTATGTGAAAGACTGAAATCATTTATGTCCACAGTCAGCACATTAGGTTAGGTTTCTAGACCTGAATTTTTGATCATGTGACCCAACAAAATGTGGTGGTGCATAACAATAGTAGGTGCCAGTGGAAAATCTCAAAAAAGTTTTTCTTTCCAATTTGCAACCTTCCTGTGCTGACACCACCAAATGACTTTTTAACCAGTATGCTACCATACCCTATTGTCATTGCCATGTTTGAGCACACATAACTGATAAGTACTTTGGTATTATGTGCCTAAGTCTTACATCAAGTAATATGAGATGCTAAATAGAGTATTTAAGTTTTTAGTTTTCTCACCTTAATAAGTAGCTTTTAAGGTTAGATTTTCCAAGTGCATGGGTACTTATCAATACCAATGTGGTATAGAATTAGAGGAGAAGAACGTATAGTGGGAATTCTCTCTCTCTCTCTCTCTATTTACCTAGTCTCTAAGAGATTTGGTGCTCTCCCTCCTACCCAAATCATAAAAGTGACCACTTTTCTCCTAACTGCCTTATAGCCACCATATATCCACAATAAATCCGACTAGTTACTTATTGTTTTACTAATGGTTATTACTTTTTTTCTATCAATAGCCCTAAGTTTCCAGTCCTTAGATTTCACTTCTAGTCTTCCTAACATAGACCCTCCTAATCAGAGGTATCAAATTAAACCCACATGTGTGCCTGTCAAGAAAAGTTATCAGAACATGCTACTTACATTCAAGATTATTGACGCATCTTGTCCAGTTGTGGAGTTCTTTGTGACCATTAAAGCTTGGCGTACAAGCAAAATTATCAGCAACTGTACAATACATTATCATCATCTCTCAGAAAGGATGAAACTATACATGCTTTAACATTATATCTGTTTCCTTACCAAGAGAGTGGCTGATCGCAGGCAAGCAATGCTACTGTTTTCTGACATGGCGTAATCTTCATACTCAGTTTGCAGCAATTGGTGTTCAGCTGAAGCTAGAGCCACATGCAGATCAGCATTATTCCCCCATTCTTGCCTGTATATGGTACGATATAAATCTTGAGGAAAAATCAATCATGGATATTTAAAGAAGTATTGAAAAAATGGTGAGAGCTAGAGGGATATAAATAAATCAACAAAAGCATTACGCATCTTTAGCTGGTAGTGGCTATTGAAATTTGGAAGGAAAAAGTGAGACAGACCCCACCATTTGGAATAGTGGCAATAACTTCTACCAATCACTTCCTATTTTTTAAATAACACACAAGGAGAGAGGGGCTAGAGGGTAGACAATTGGAGAGGGCCAACATTTGTTGATAATGCCTGAACAAGGATAAAGTCTTGTAAATTAGCTTCAAGGAGAATGTCCATCAGGCTTGTGATTTGTTAATAACATTACTCATGAACCTGGTACCTAGTGGTTGCGATTGAGCCACACCCAACCACAATACTCAGACTATTCGGAAACCGAAAGTGAGACACAACAAACATCCCAGTGACATGGATGACCTCGGTTAATTGTTAAAATGTCTCAAATGAAACTCCAATACTATGTTACTCATACAACTCTCTATGATGAATAACTTGGTTATGTAGAAAATATTCAAATTGGGGTTGCCGGAATGATTCAATTGAAATTTGAATTAGAACCATAATGAGGTAATCTTGTTAACCTTGCAATGGACAATACCTAATGTTAAAACCAACTTATTCACTTCTCACCTCTTCAGAATTCAAAGCAGTAAATTGATTCTAAATATTTCAAAATGCAGCAATATGGTGCTACATGATATTAACTTATGTGAGCAGTTTGATTTATTTTGCTTTCTTAAGAATTTATTTCTTATATAAATGTTTATTGAAAATCTATCCAATGGGTTCCTAATATATTTGTTGAGTTGAGATGCAATTTCTAGCAATAACATTTAAAAAATAATTCGAAGGGAAATAATTTAGACTATTAAAGTGCATCTAAATCCATCCATGCAACTTCTTTCATCAGCAACAACAAAGACATTATGTGGGAAAATATTGGCTACATATGGATGATGAATCACACAACACCACTGGGTGAAATTAAAATCCGAATTCTCAAGATATTATCATTATAGATCCCTTTTAACAATTCTCTCCAAGGTTCTTCTTGGTCTATCCATCTGTTGGAAAGTCAAACTTCTTCCAAATTTCTTTGCCATATTCAATCAATTTATATACATCATGCAAAATCATATTCCTAGGCATAACTAGGACACAATAATGAAGACTAAGATGCCTAGGTACATTTTAGAGCCAAATACCAAGCTTGCACAGAAAATTTCAGCTCACACAACTCAAGGCATTGAGCAAAACCTTTCAGAAGATGGAAATTATCAAAAAGCCAATATAAATCAGTTAGTTCAATAGATGTTCAAAATTACCTTATATCAATTGCCATAATTGCATTGCTTCTGACTGGTGGAAGAGAATAATTTGAAAATTCCTAAAAAGTGTGAAAGAGAACTCATTGTTCCAATTTTAAATTTAGGCAACTCAAGAAGAAAAAATACCACGAATGAGATGGGAAAAACCCCAACCTGAGTACAGATTTCACATGTTGTATTCCCTTTCTTATTGCACCATCTCTGGATACAATTCCTATGAGCAAACTGCGTCTCAAGAAATGGTGAGCTAACATGTTTATAGTCCAACTTGAAGTAAAACTAAAAACCTTGACATTAATATCCAAAAAGATTCACAAAACATCACTGAGCTTCCAACCCAGTAAAACCTAACCCTCTTCATCTTGCACAAATGCAACAAAAGTCAACTAAAGGAAAAATTCCTGAGATAAAGCAACATACCATCAATTTGACTAACTGAAACGCTTTTCAACAACAAAATACAGATCCTTATCCACTAAGTGAGGTCAACTACATGGATCACACCACATCATTCAACCCAATAAAAGACCAAAGTTTTAGACAAAAGAGGAGGATTCTGTTAGGCTTCGGCAGTCAAAGTCAACTCACCAACATAACGTACATGGATCACTCACGACAGAAATGCTTTCAATAAAACACTTGAACTCATTCAAGAAGCCATTTCATTGACACAAGTGAAGACACTGCAAACACATGCTACTTAAAGGGGGGAGTGTGACAAGTAAAAACAGGATATTTATACAGAGAGAACAGAAGGGTACCAGTTCATGAAACATCGCTCTGTAAGTTGCTCACTGAAACTAAAGCTTCCCACTTTTAAGAAACATGACAACCCCATCAACCATTTGGTGTTTTATTGATCAAGTTACATTCTTTCCAACATGTAGAGGTAGTTAGTTATTCTGGGTAGTGGGTTTGTGGAAAATAAGAGAGAGGAAGTTGATGAAAAAAAAAAAAAACTGACCTTGAGAGTGCCATTACAAGAACAAGGGGCCTCCATGGCTTGGACTTGATCTTCTTCCAGGCATATTCTGCACTCAACAACAACATCATCATCATAGTTGTTTGGGGAAGAGGAACACCCTTCTCCAGCATTGTCAGAAACGGGTATTACAGGGTCAACTCCATGATCACAGTTTCTTGCATCTAGTGGTCCAAAACAGGCCGTGGAGGCTATGATCCGATCAATGCACACAATGAAGTCGTCCACCATTTTTGAGAGAGAGAAGAGAAAAGGAGAAAGAAAAAAGAAGAGTGGTGCAGGCGTAGGTGGGTTCCAAAAAGCTAATAGCGAAATTTATGAAACAAACCGCAACTACTGACATTATTCGTTTTTTTTTTTTTAAATAATGCAATTTTATTTGGAATTTATTAAAATGGGTGCTTTTTTCTGTTTTTTTTTTACAGAAATAGATAAAAATGTTTATGACTACAGAATGCTAAAATGGTACATCCAAACACAATTTTAGGCTGCCATACATCAAAATACCTTTTTTAATTTTATTTTCTATTAAAATTGTGTTTAAAGTATAATTTTAGTTTTTTATTAAAATTGTTATAAAAAATATGACTTCAATATTAATATATATATTTTTTTAATTTTATAGAAGATGTATAAGGAGATGACTTCTTTAACTGATAATTGGATAACTCGGAATATGTTATTACTGTTGGTAAGCTATCATAATTGCTCCTTATCTTTTTAATTGGTAATTCAAAATTACTCCTATTTAATCTTGAAAAGGATTCGGGAAGTGACTTTTCACTTTTTATAAAATTAGTTTCTAAAATGTTGAATTCTCTTGTGCAAAAAGAATTAATCACTTTAAATTGTAATGTTTTTGCATTTTACTTTGAAATTTAATTTAAAAATAAACACTTTTAGAATTAAATTTCAGAAAGTTTAGTTCTTGATTTAGGAGAAAAAATAAGCAATGACTTTGAATTTTTGGAAAAAAAGGTCATACCCATATTATTTAAATAAGAATAAGCTTGGAATATAGGAACAAGAACAAGGGATTCAATTAGTAAAAGAAGGTAGTACGAAACAGTAATCACCAAAGTCAAATTTTACTTATTCACTCTCCTACTCTTAGACAAGGAATCACATATAAATTGTAATATGTATTAGAAATAATTCAATTTGTTTATAAAACTAAAGTAATAAGTCTTTTTTGATCAAATTTTAGGTAGCACATTTGCATTCTGATATAAAAAAAAAACAATTAAATTAAAGAAGTTGTCAGTTTATATACATGAATTCTATAAAATTAAAAAATATATATCAATAATAAAGTTGTATTATATATAACAGTCTCAGTAAAAGAATAAATAAAATTATTATAAAATTATGCTTTAAAATAAGATTTATTAAGAAACAATAAAAAAATAATTTTAATATATGCAAATTAAAAGTTATGTTTGGATTTATAATTTTAAGATTTCAAAATGTTACATCTTCTAAACATGATTTATCTCTTTCTATAAAAAGAATATCTATTTAATAAATTCCAAATAAAATTTACGTAAAAATCAGTCATTCTTCTGTACATAACTATTATAGTACTGCTAGTATTTTTCTTCTTCCTCCTCAAATTAGTATTTTAACTTTTATATTTTCAAAATGATATGTCTATTTTCAGTAGGTTAAGTCTTATTGATTATTTAATAAATTTTAACCTGCTAATTGATTAGGAATGTTTAAAATAACTATCCTATTTATTATGGTCACACCTTCATGAATTTTTTTTCTTAAAATAATTAATTATTGGCTTAAATATTCTTTTATTAGTTTTAATATTCTCCTTGAAAATATTTTCAGTTTTTGTACTCTAAAACAACAAATTCTACTATTTTAGTCTTTTTTTTTCCTTCTTGTAAGCGTATGTTACCAAATGTTCCACCTATTTGAGGTATACCATGTAAAAATTAGATTGTATAAATTAAAAAATATATAAAAAAAAAAGTGAGGAAGATTCCTGAACACAACCCCTAAGTGGTCAGTTCTGGACTTAACTACATTTCATGGTCAACAATAATACTCAATGTAGTTTGCTTCAATAGATTTGGTACGACAAGGATGAAAAGTTTTTTTTTTATTTTATTATTATTACATGATTTTATTTGTTTTCTCTCACGTGATAAGCTTTGGTGAAAAGGCATATTTGATTTTTGTCTGTTTATCTAAACGTCATTTTAATGTTGATTAAATATATTTAAAAGAAATCTTAAATAATTAGTTAGTTTAAATTTACATATAATTTATTAAGAATCTACACAATTAAATCTATATACTATCTAATCAAATATCTAAGTTTAAAGCATATCTCCAAATCATGCATGCATTATGCTCACAGGATTGATTATACATAGATTATAAGTCAATATATTTTCTTGCATAATTAATTATGTGAGCTGTTTTATCTATAAAGGAACCTTGTATATAAGACATAATTTATTGGAACATAATTAATTATGTACTTATTTTTAAAGGAAAGAAAATTTTCATTTTATTTTATTCTATGTAATATAACAAAAGGTATTTTGGTTATTTTATTAAGAAATCAATTACTATTTTCGTTTTATCCTTCCAAATCAATCTCATCTACTTACAAATTTTCTACTTATTTCTTCTCTATTTTTACTATTTTTCACTTACTTTAAACAAAACTCATTTTTCATTTTATTTATATTTTTTTTTTATATTTCGTTGTCTTGTTTGCAATAACCTCTTCCAAACATGAAATTAAATAAGTACATCTTTAAAATACTTTTCAGGTTGGTTAGTTAATTAAGTCTTTAATTTTATAATTAAGCAAATTTATTTTCTATTGACTTTCATTCTTTTTTTCAAATTATTATTTTCAATATAAATAATTTATCTTTCCTTTTTATAAATGGAAATTATCTATATATTGTTGGATATAATGATAAAAAAAATAAACTAACTAAATTTGTTTTTATATATATGTATATGTATATATACATATACATATATATACATATACATATATATATATACGTATACATATATAT
>Ga0123340_1004472_pt1 | contig 13262 bp, 5 predicted proteins | sample SirMexnodulemix_FD_89961 | JGI IMG/M metagenome (GOLD analysis project Ga0123340, IMG submission 89961) | Root nodule microbial communities of legume samples collected from Mexico - Siratro Mexico nodule mix | ecosystem: Host-associated > Plants > Roots > Nodule | place: Mexico: Nepantla... | reverse complement strand
CATGTATTTATAAAAAATATATAATATAATATTTATGACTTCATGATTATTCATTTTATTTTATTTAATATTATGTAAAAGAGAAAATTAATACATGAAACATGCCATTAACACATGAATGATTCACCCATTAAGGAGTATAGGCCAAGCGTCCATCCATTAACTGAAAAGACAAAGACATGTGTAATCTTTAGCAGACACCCACAAAATCCCTTCAATAAAAATAATAAAAATAAAAAATCATAACGGGACAGAATTATTCATGCCGTCTATGTCTTTGAATCTTTATACATTTTTAGGAATATGAAAGCTAAATTAAAAGGTTATAAAAAATATTTTTTGATATATATATATATATATATATATATATATACTCAAATTCTACCATACATAAATTAAGTTATTAATAGCACGTTTAAGATAAATTAATTTCAGAAATTTAAACTACTTATTTAAGAAAAAACTGTTTGAAGAAACAAGTAATACTTTTTCATGAATTTAAAATTTTTTAATTATAAAAATTAATAAACTTATTATTATGAAATTTTTGTAATTAAATAATAATAATATAAAAATATTTTACTATTTACATAAATTGTTTATTCTTTTATTTATTATTTAAAATTTATTTTTCTTCAATCTTTAAAATCAAATTTTTTCCTTATAGTTTGTGCCACAGATATCGTGGTGTTGCCGTTGAAAACATGACATTAGTACCATAATGATGATGGAGTTAATATTTGAATTCTGAAATAAATATTATGAACTAATGTTATTATATGGTTGGATCGGTTTTATATTTCAACTCGACAAATAAATTAATAATATATAAGTATATAATATAATATCATATAATTATTAAATTTATTTTGTTTAAAATTGTTCAAAAAATGTTGGAAGAACGTAACAAATAAGCTGGATAGTGGAAATAACAAATAAAGTTAAATTAAGTTTACCGGTATTAGTTAACTATCAGCTAAACTATATGTATTTTTTTTAATTAAGTGATAAGGGTTTGAATGAAAGTAATGTAACATTGAGTATGAAATGAATTATATTGAAAAAAAATAGTCAAAAATGGTGAGTAATAATCTATAATTTAAAATATATTAAATAGTTAATTTTTTAAGGGGTGTTCTTTATTAAACCTCCTAAACTAGGAGTTGGTGACATTGTTGAATCATAGCCATTAGTGAAGTCAAATGATATCTTAGGTTGAATTTAAAAACCAAGTACAGATTTTAAGGACAAAAAGACAGATATAATATGTATGAGTTAGAAATTACTATATTCCCAATTGTACTTTTGTATTTTTTTTCTCTAAATTTGAAAATTAGAAGCTCCAAAACAAAATCACATCATAAGAAAAAAGTAAGTAGAAGACAATTCCCCATTATTATTCAAAGTAATTCTCAGCGCGCCAAAGGCATTAACTAAAACGCCCGTGGCATTGACGCGGCAATTATTAAACCCTAGACCAGGCACTCTTCATGCCACCTCTCTCTTTATATAGCAAGACGCAAACCTTCTTCGCCGTTAGTTACGAAGTCTCTTTCCAATTGTCAGCGTCAATCTCTTTTTTAATTTTTAATTTTTAATCTTTTCGCATAAAAAAATTACTTACAGGGAGAGATAAATCCCATGCCGCTTTCCCACCAGAACCTCCCTTTCTCTCTTTCGCCGTTGATGGTGCTTGCTGCCGGCACTTCCGCCGTGGATGGACGACGGCGATCCTTCCCTGTCCGATAAAGAGGAGGAGAACGATGAGGAAGACGTGGCGGACATTCTGTTGCGAATTTCGATCGTCGATGCTCCCATACTCGTCTTTGTTTGCTTCCACAAGGCTTTTCGCTCTGAGCTCGATCACCTTCGTCGCTTGGCGGAAACGGCGTCGTTGGAGGACGAGCCACGCCGTTGCCGGCAAGTGATCCTTCAGCTTCAACGCAGGTTCCAGTTTCTGAAACTAGCACATAAGTATCACTGTGCTGCGGAAGACGAGGTCAGTTTCAGTCTACGCTCTGTTTCGTTGCTAAGGAATAGATGTTGTTGAGAAAAATCATGTTACTTCTGAAAGTAGTTTGGTTGGTAACTAACAAGTAAAATGATAAAGTATATTGAGTGTTATTGATTCAGCTATGATTTCAAACTTTGCTATTGCAAATGACGCAGAAAACAGAGTAGAGATAATTATAATTTGTTTGTGTGCTAAGATTCTCTTGTTAGTTTGAGGAATTTGATAAATGGACCCTTGATTTCAAACTTCATCATTATCTCTTTCTTAACCTGCTTGGTTCTTATCTGCTAAATCCCGTACTCTTCTTCTGGGTAAATTTTAATTTATTTTATTTTTGTCAATTTTATGTTTTTATGGTGAACTGAGATAGAGACATGAGAAACAAAATGCATACCTACCCGAGCGATAGAGAAAAATGTAGGTATAAGAGGTGATAGGAAGAGACATGTGAGATATAACGATAGTTCATGGGATATTGGATAAGTAGTATAATGGGAAATTAACCTACTTTTGGTTGTCTTTTAATAGAATTTATGCTACTTTCAAATTAATTTATTAGAATTTATGTTATTTTTAAATTTATTTATACACACAGATAAGTGTTTTACTAGATGATTTAAGTAGGATTTGATTATACTTCTTATTTCGAAATAAAAATTCATATTTATTTTTATTTTTATTTTGAACGAGTATTTGTACCTTAACCTCATTCATACTAGGTAATATGCATATAAATATTTTTTTAAAATATAAAAAGCATGATATTATTAAGAATTTAATATAAATAAAATATTTTTTTCTCTTTAAAATCAAATAACAATAAAAAATTATAATTTTATAATTTCAAAATAAAGTAAAAGTAATAAAGAATGTCTTAATAATTTGAAATGTAAATGAGTACAAAGATGAAAACGGAATAAATATATAGATACTGATCTTTGTTAATATATTCAATTTGCAAGGTTGAATATTATTTATACTAAATAAAAATATTAAATTAATCAAGTATTAATTGTCCATATCGAAACAAATTCTAATAATATTAATAATATTTTATTTGTCATCTTTAAGCACACAATTATGATATCGGGATGCAACAAAAATATTATTTTATAGTGCTATTGGTGTTTCACTTATGTAGTTTTCAGTATTTTTTTTTATTTTTACAAGGAAAATTAAATAAGAAATGTCAATTGCTTAAATCAATTTTGGTAAAGTGAACTTTTTTACATTTTACATCGTTGACTAACTATGACTAATGTTTGATGGTACACTTGGCTTGCCTTTAGTTGAGGAAATAATCAATACACAATTCTTTATTAATAAACATTCATTTCAATATAAAATTCACTAATTTCTAAAATCAAATCTATGAATATGAAGTCAGATACTTCACTTTATCATTTTAGGTTACGTGTCTGACATGTATAGGACACAGACATTCGTACGACACGTATTAGTGAAGTGTCTAATTTATAAAACAATTTTTTAAGTATCTTACATTTCTAAAACAATTTTAAAAGAGAATAATACCATTATTTTCTAAAAGCTCATAAACTTATTATAGATATAAGATACAAATCTTATATATAATTAAGAATATTTAGATTATACATATTTTTTTTTCATTTTTTGGAGATTAGATAAATAAATTAGATTCATTTTTTGTTATATTTGACTAATTTTGTTCATAGATGATTTTTTAATATATAAATATTGATTGTCAATTTATATAATTTATAGTGATGTAATATATAGATCTGTATTCCTGTATCCTATATTTGAAGATTACAGATTACACATGTCTACGTATCCGTGTCGGTACTTCATATTTGAAATATTTTAAAGTTTCATTGAGTCTTTAAATTATTCAATTTTTTTTTTCATTTTATCTCTAAACATATGCTATTATTATAACTTAAGTTTTCCGATCAGGAACTAAAGTAAAAAAAAGAAAAAGTTAATTTGAAAGATTTAAATGAAACTCCACAAATTTCAGGGACTTATTTGAGTTTTTCTTAGTTTAAGGGATTAGTATGATAGCGAGATGCAATTTTACTAACCAAATTGATTTTTTCTCATTCTATTCCTATTCAATCATCACTTAATACTAGCAAAAGTATGGAAAGAACTAGAAATATCATTGATGCATCGAAAGAGTACACTGCCTTTTCTCGCTCGATACGTTTCTCAAATATTTGTCTCCATGTCTGCAAGCGCATGTTTGGAGCTGAAATGCCCGTCTGTGACAACTGACGAGGAGCATGTATATTGTGATTGTTATAGTCAAGGATGGCACTTCTGAATATCACTTCCAAACCTTTTTTGGCAGGTTATCTTTCACGCACTGGATGCTCATGTGAAAAATGTCGTTTGTACATATTCGCTTGAACATAACAGCACCGCAGACCTTTTTGGATCTGTTTTTCACTTCTTGGAAGAGCTGATGGTTCCTAAAGAGAATTTTTCGAAGCTGTTCCAAGAACTTGTGTACTGCATTGGTATCTTGCAAACCTACATCAACAAACATATGCTGAAAGAAGAAAAGCAGGTGGCTGTTTTCAATTTTTGTGATTTATGGAAATATACTCTAGTTGCATGAAATGTTCTTTCCTCATTAAACCAGGTGACACGAATGCATTCATTGGTTAATTTGTTTCGCTTTTGTTGGTTTATATCCCATTAATTTGAACCTATCGTGAAAGATACTTGCATCATTAAATACAGTTTAAACACATTCCATTAATTTGTTGAAATCAACATTGTATTATTGCATACAATATATTTTTTATAATACACTCCTCTCATTCTTAATGTAAGATATTTTTAATATAAACACACTACCAATTAAAAATATTATTTAGTTCAATTTTTAATATATCAAATTAACTTTTGTTATTAATGACTTTTAATAATTTTTCCTTACTATTCTTTAATACAAAACACAAATACTTATAATATTTAATACTAGTAAAAGAGAAAAAAAAATATAAAACTGTATAGAAATTATAGAATGTTTTCTAAATGGGATCAATAATTTATTCTAAATATGTCTTATAATAAGAATCGGAGGAAATATTTTATTTTTGGCTTCAATTTTTCTTATGGGAACAGATTATGATGTTGAAAGCAACTATACTTGGTAGTTAGCGCTATCTTGTAAGGAATGTGTGGGTCACACTGTTAAAAGATCAACTGCCCTGAAGCCCTTTACTGCACTAATGCGAAAGCTATCTTCTATTAGTTATCATGACTACTCTTTTTAAGGTTTTCATAGGTGGATTTTATAGTGATATAGTGTATTTTATTAGAAATAAGGAGCATTTAGGAGAAACACTATACGTAGCTCGTACCCTATAATTAATGTTTAAGTACAGAAGCTAATAAAGGACTGATTACGCAGCTAATTTTTTTTCGTAATTATAAATGATTAATACTATAGCATGTGCTGTATAAGATAACAAATCTATATTAATATGCTAACTAATCTTGATGAGTATTATGACATTCTCTTAACTTGGAGCTTACTCAGATCACAGCTTGTTATGAATAGATTCACTTGAAGAAAACAACCTAAAATATATGGTAAAATGCAAAGAGGCCTGCTTTCAACTTTAGGCATGTACAATTTATGAAGTGGTCAAACCCTGCCCATCTTTACCTACTGTTCAGAGTTCAATAAAACACCTCGCCCAGACAACCTTAATCTGAGACTAACGGGAAGACCTCTTAATTGAGTGATCGAGTTAAGACCCATTTTTGCCGACTTTTGAAAAGGATGAAAGTTCATGCTTTCTTTATTGAATGTGCAAGAAAAAACCTATATTGAACAGACGTTAATCCGACTAATGAAAGTGTTCACGTCGGTGTCAATTATGACTTGCTATACCTTTGTCTTAGATGCTTGGTTAAAATTTAGTTTTTGCAGCAATTAATTTCTTGTTCGTATGCTTCTTAATTGCAATTATCTTGACCATTAACTTCATTCTAGGATATGGAAACGTATGATGGGGGTAAAACAAGGCAACAAGCTACTTATATATTACATTTTGCGGCATATTTTAAATTATGACCATATTATCTAATGTTATTTGCATGGGCAAGTATACATGCATTCTGGAATTCTGAAACTCACATTATCAAATATGTGAACTACTGCAGGTTTTTCCCCTGTTGATGCAGAAATTATCTACTGAAGAACAGGCCTCACTTGTGTGGCTATTCATATGTAGTGTTCCTATAATGTTGCTGGAGGAAGTTTTTCCATGGATGGTATCCTTCCTTTCTGCAAGTAAGCAGTCAGAAGTTACCCAGTGTTTAAATGAAATTGCACCAATGGAAACAGCATTGCAAGAGGTAGTCCACACAGTTCAGTAATTAATATATTTTAATAAACTTCCATTTTATACTAATTCAGATACCCATTATGAAGGTTTTGGTTTCTTGGCTTAGAAGCAACAAACAAACTTTTACTCAGAGCTGTTTTCAGAGTGGAGAATTTCAAGGTGTTGATGGTTTCCTACATATAGAAAGATCACTAGAGCCGAGTTGTAATAGGAAAACCGAAGAAATTTCAAGTCTGATGGAAGTGAATGGCCGAGATATAGAAAATGGGGCCAACCAGGTTAATGTCCTTCATCTTTGGCATAATGCCATCAAGAAAGATTTGAAAGAAATTCTGAAAGAACTTTACCAACTAAGAAAATCCAGCTGTTTTCATAACTTAGACTCAATACTTATCCAGCTGAAATTCTTTGCCGATGTCCTCATCTTCTACAGGTAGTGCATCCGACAATTTGTTTTTTTGCGTGAGTGGAATTTGACTAATTTGTTTTATGTTATTTCCTAAAGTTCCTGAAGACCTATTCTTCTCTGCTATCTAAAATGTTTATTATTGTAGTTCTCAATCGTCTAATTAATGTAATTTTCTTATTACAGTAATGCTCAGACGAAATTCTTTCATCCTGTACTGAGTAAATATGCTTATGGCTGGTTGTGCAAGTCTATTGAACAATTTTTAGGTGAAAGTAACATTGAAGATATACAACAGTTGCTATTCTATAACTCAGAAAGTGGAACACCTTTGAGCAAGTTCGTAGAGAAGCTTTGCCAAAAACTGGAATCATTTGTATCAGGAGTCAACAAACAATTTGCTTTTCAAGAAAATGAGGTATTATATTTAAATCACCACTACTTGTTTCTTTACCAAGGAGGGCAGGGAATGAAATTAGTAATATAGAAAAGGTCCTTGGCCCTTCAGTTTAACCTCACACATAACAGCTTTATAAAATATCCAAATGTTGTGCTTTTGAAACTATTCTAAACTGAATAATGTTATCAATTCTTTTTTATTAAGATAGCAAGTAGTTGTTACCTATCACTTATTCAAAAACATTGATGTAATGTTCCTATAGATGAAAATTTTCTTATTCTCAGAGAATAGAACAAATCTCTATTTGTTTTAGAAAATCAATTTATAGACTTGCATATTTTTTCAACAAGTGGAATGTCCTACACGAGATGGATTCTGCATGCTAACATATAAAAAATTTACCAATTTGGACCCTTATTTTTTTGTCAGGTATTTCCTGTCTTTAGAAAGAACTGCAGAAATGGAATGCAAGAGAGACTTCTAAGCTTGAGCCTACATATGATGCCTCTGGGGTTACTAAAATGTGTTATAACTTGGTTTTCAGTTCGATTGTCTGAAAAAGAGTCCAGGTCCATTCTCTATTGCATAAAGAAAGGAAACAATTCTGTCTATAAAGCTTTTTCATCACTGTTACATGAGTGGTTCCGCATTGGTTATTCAGGTAAAACCTCTATTGAAAAATTCAGACTAGACTTGCAACATTTGTTCAAAAGAAGATGCTTTATTTCACCTGAACAAATTAAGGAAGCTCATGGATTTTCTTTCATAAATTCTGAGAAGCAGCCTCATAAAGTCTCTGACCAGAATTCTTTATCCTGTTCCTCGTCTGGATCCAGTAATGTGAACAAGTATGAGATACCATACTCTACAGGAATTAATCTGCACATATTTTTTCCTGCCACAGTTGGGAAGTTACATCAGTATCCTGTATTACATGCAGCAGAACGATCTTCTATTTCCTTTCTTGATGATCCGAAACCAATTGACCTAATATTTTTCTTTCACAAAGCTATCAAGAAAGATTTGGAGTTCCTAGTTCTTGGCTCAGCCCAGTTAGAAAAAAATGATAAGTTGCTTACGGATTTCCGGAAACGATTCCATCTCATATATTTTCTTCATCAGATCCATAGTGATGCTGAGGATGAGATAGTTTTTCCAGCCTTGGAGGCAAGAGGAAAACTAAAAAACATTAGCCATGCTTACACTTTTGATCACAACCATGAAGTTGAACACTTCAATGAAATATCTCACATCCTTGATAAGATGTCTAGATTACATCTTTCAGTTTCTACAACAATTGACTCAAATATAAAGGAGATGGGACTGCTAAGGTATCAGCATTTATGCAGGAAGCTGCAAGAAATGTGCAAATCAATGCAGACATCGCTTTCCAATCATATAGACCGTGAGGAAATGGAAATTTGGCCTATAATTAGAAAATTCTTCACAAACCAGGAGCAAGGGAAGATCATTGGATGCATGCTTGGAAGAATAAGAGCAGAAATATTACAAGATATGATACCTTGGCTAATGGCATCTTTGACACAGGAAGAACAACATGTTTCAATGTTCTTATGGTCCATGGCTACTAAAAATACAATGTTTGATGAATGGTTAGGTGAATGGTGGGATGGGTACAGTTTAGCTAAGGTAACAGAGGTCTCAAACGACGCCCCTCTTCAGCCTGTTGAACCACTGGAAATTATATCCAAATATTTATCTGAAGAAATTCTAAATGAATTACAAGAATCATCATCTGCCAACAAAAGCAAAATTTTTATGGAGAAGGATCGTATTGGTGATAATGTTGAGCTGTCTAACTACAACCACAATGATAAATTTAAGGTTCCTAATGCAGAAAAAAATAATAATCAATGTTCAAAAGGGACGAATCAATTTCACGATGACGACAAAGATGTTTGCAATGAGGAAGCAGATATCATAAATCCGGTAGTCAATGAAGGTAAGTCGTCTAAACTTTGTGACGAGTCCGGGCGTTATGAACGACTTTTGAAATTGAGCCAAGATGATCTGGAGACGGTGATAAGAAGGGTGTCTCGTGACTCTTGCTTAGATCCTCAGAAAAGGTCGTACATAATACAGAACCTACTGATGAGGTTGGTTTTATTTGTTTTTTTTTTTTTTTTAGATGTAAGTTAAAAATCCGTTCTCATGCCGTCACCTAACATCTGAAGCTTATGGGATAGTTGGTAAATAACATGGTATTAGAACCTTTATAGCCAACTTAAACTTTTGAGAGAGTTGGTTTGAAACTAAAGTTTCATCTTCAATTTTGGCGTAACAATTTATTAGTATCCCTAGTTGGTTTTATTTGTCCGTTTTAGTGCCGATAAACAATATGATATCAATGATACTTAGATACTTGTGGAGCATGTTTTGATTAACTTATTTTGCTATTTTTTCAAAAGATTATCAAAATGTGGAGAGTTTTACTTTGCAGGATTTTTTCAACTTGTAAAATAAGCTAATTCTAACATTCAGTAATGACAAGGTTACGCAATTTAGCCTGATTTTTCTTACCATTAATTTTTTGAATGGAGTAAACCTATGCTAGTCCTTGTGAATCAAATGATGCCTTGGATAGGTGATTCTGAATGCCTGTGAATTTTAAGTGAGAGATTTTAACAAGCATTATAGAATATTGATATTTATACTGGACAGAAGTTTGCGTAAAAATATCTAAGCAGGCGGTATTCTCCTACACAAGTGAATACGCTGAAATGTGATATCGGGAGCTGATTGCAACTTTCAGTAATTTATTTCACGCAATAGATCCGGTCTTGTGTAGTTTAACGTTACTTTCCACGTAATTTCAGCCGTTGGATTATAAGACAGCAGATCTCTTCTACTGAAGTCAATATAAAAAATGATAATCCGGAATTTTCTGGGCAGCATCCATCATACAGGGATCCTCTCAAACTAATCTACGGCTGTAAACACTACAAGAGGAATTGTAAGCTTTTAGCTCCATGTTGCAACCAACTTCATACCTGCATACATTGTCATAACGACGAATCAGATCATTCAATTGATAGGTAACAATACTGTGTTCAATTAATGTTTTATTTATGTTTAAAAACAAATAAATGTTTTATTTTTTTGAATTTGTTACTTCTATTTTGATCTTTGACCAATTGCCTAAATATATATACATATATATAGAAAATCTATTACAAAGATGATGTGTATGAAGTGCTTGATGATTCAACCAATCAGTGCCACATGCTCAACAATTTCTTGCAAATTATCCATGGCAAAATATTACTGCAGAATCTGCAAATTATTTGATGATGAAAGGTAAAGTAGCTTTATTAGTCATTTTTTATACTTCACTTGAGAGAAACTTTAATTTTTTTTGTTACTTTTAATCAGTTGGTGGGTTCTACGAAAATACAAATACTATAGAACATTTAATAGTTTTTGAGAATAGTGTGTCCAGGATTGCACACTAATCACTTATTTCATGGTATAAATCCCATAGTTAAAGAGATCATTGGAGTCAAGGAAGGAACTAATAAATAATTCATTGACGTCAACAGCATAACATACTATCAGCTAGCAAATATGTGAATGCCTATTTTTAAAATTGGGGTTTTTGGACTTAATTCAACCTCAATAAACCAAACATTATAAGAAATAGACTCAACAATAGATTTAGAATAAACTCTAATATAATTTTAGAATACAAGACTTGTAAAATAAGGACTGCACTTTAGACGATTACATTGATTATATCCGTAGTAAATGTTGAATATCCAATTAGAGCTCATATATTGATTGCTGCACTCTATGACAACCTTCCTTTTATCTTAGTCCAAAAACAGAGTGCAGTGATTTCTTTCACTCGAGGACACCACACCACAAAAACCTGTCTCTACATGAAATAGAACAATCTTGATCCATAAGTTTGTAGAATGCTACCCATATATTTTTTTTCTTTTGATCTAAAAGACAAGAATGCTCTTATATTTGCAGTACTGTTGATTTTGGATACATAGTTATTAGTTCGCCCGATAGGTGTTATTGTAGTTGCTAGTTTACTATCTGTTGACATGATGTCATATTTCAAATTTGTGATATTTTGAATGTTGGAAAACGATTCTTTTCTCGATAAAATTGGATCCTTATCAGAAGTGGAAAAACTATTCCCATTACAATTAATTACCAGAAACACGAAGGTTAATGTGTGTTTGCAATTCTAGTTGTATCTGGATTGAAATTGAATATTTATTAATGTGTGCATTAAGTTTGGATGTAACCCCCTATTGAAGATAAATAAAATAGAGTGTGCTTTAGCTTATAAAAAATGCGATAAAAACTGAATATGATAGTTTTGTGGGTAACTGTTTCTCTAAGCAGATGAAGAATACTACTTAAAATATTAATATTTATTAAAGGTAAAACACATACATAAAATATATACACTAAATAAAGATATCTCACAATATATACTATATAATTTGATTCAAATAATTCACAATCAAAAAGACATTAATTTAAACCCATTGAAGTACACCAGTATCCCTCACCATTAAATAAATTATTTAAACACATGTAATTTTTTCAAATTAGCACACAAGATTTTCACATGCTTGAGAAATAACAAAATCATCAAAATTAAAAACCCAACAATTTTAATTTAAACCATTTCTTTCTTTCCTTTTTGTGAACCGGTAACATCCAAATAAGGTAAGGTTTGCCTTTTATCCTCCCCGTAGCCCTTTCGAGGTCTTAGGGCCGTAGCTGTACCATAATCCAAGTTCTCAATGAAAATGGTCACGTGGATGAAGGTCATGCTTGTTTATCACCTTATCATGCTAAACATGCCAATTTTTGTTACTGCTTCTTTTATCATTTATTTTATTTTAGCTATTGCTAATGAAAACCTCTTTTGAAATGCTCAACAGGGAAATTTACCATTGTCCTTACTGCAACCTGTGCCGAGTTGGAAAGGGTTTGGGTGTAGACTACTTTCACTGTATGAATTGCAATGCTTGTATGTCCCGTTCTCTTATGACGCATTCATGCAGGGAGAAACATTTAGAGGACAACTGTCCAATTTGTCATGAATATATCTTCACATCCTGCTCTCCTGTAAAAGCCCTCCCATGTGGTCATGTGATGCACTCAACATGTTTTCAGGTACTTCCTTGTATTTTTTTTCCCCTCACCAACATCCACCTACTACAGAAACAACTTTAGTAGCATTTGTGATGGTACTTCCAGGAATACACAAGCTTCAATTATATCTGCCCCATATGTAGCAAGTCACTTGGAGACATGCAGGTCAGTTATTATTCAATGTTATCACGTATCCTATAATAAGATATATTGATCATATTGTTGAAAACACATTTGCCATTGAATTTCACATAATCCGTATGAAGATATATTGTTCATATTGTTGAAAACTCAGGTATATTTTAAGATGTTAGATGCGTTATTGGCTGAAGAGAGTATTTCCGAAGAAATGTCAGGTCAAACTCAGGTTTGTCAGTTACTTATGGTGCTTATTGTATGGTTTCTCAAAATGCATAATGTGATGGATCCTATAAAAGCTGCAGGTTATATTATGTAATGACTGTGAAAAGAAAGGAGCGGCCCCCTTCCACTGGCTCTACCACAAATGCCCTAGCTGTGGTTCCTACAACACCAGAGTTCTATGATTCTTCTCAATCCAGAGCTGCTTCTCCTCTTACTTCTCTGTATTTAAACAATAGATTGTAAAACATGTAATTGTTATCTGCATTGCTTTTGCTTGTGCCTCAATAATCATCCCTTATCGTCCATGACATTTAATCCATTTCTCTTTGCAAAACACCAGAATCATCATTGCATCTTTACTCTGAAAAACATGAAATGTCATTAGCGACAACTTTCTACAAGTACACACTTGTTCACTTTGTTTGTGTAAGCATAGTAACTAGATTCTAAATAAGAATAAACACGCACATAACGATGTGATTGTTTTTATTATTGAATAAGTAAAGATGGTTATCTCACCTCCCCGCACGTATTCAAAAAGAGTTAAACCAAGTACAATATAATATAATACAATATAATATAATATAATAT
>Ga0123340_1004471_pt1 | contig 13262 bp, 8 predicted proteins | sample SirMexnodulemix_FD_89961 | JGI IMG/M metagenome (GOLD analysis project Ga0123340, IMG submission 89961) | Root nodule microbial communities of legume samples collected from Mexico - Siratro Mexico nodule mix | ecosystem: Host-associated > Plants > Roots > Nodule | place: Mexico: Nepantla... | reverse complement strand
ATATATATGAATGCAAATATATTTATAATTAATACTAAACAAAATATACACCTATATAAATAAAATAATAATAAAATATTAATTTTTTTAATAATAAGGGTCAATGTTCAAAAGGAGTGAATTGAACAATTTAAAATTTTTGAAAACTTGAAAATTTGAATAAGTATTTTTATTAAACTATGATTACAGAACACACAGCATAACAAGTTAAAAGCACAAACAACAAGTTAAAATATGACTATGTATATTTAGTCCAGTAAAACAAACAGCTTGTTAAAACAATTCTGACATTTCTGAAAAATTATTATTAACCGGTTAAATCTAAAAAACATGAAAATCCTTTTCAGCACTTAGTTAATTTTCAACCAGTATCAGAAAACAACCTGTTAAAAACATATTTCAACAGGTTAAAATCAATGTAGGAATATTAAAAAAAAAAAAAAACAGATTCTATAAATCTGAATTTTGCACAAATCAAGAATGTCTCTAACCAAAGTAATATGATCAAGTAATAATTAATCAAATATGTATCAATATGTCACCAGATTACCAAAAGAATGATGCAGCAATGGTCACACTTATAATGCAAATTTTCTACTTTGAACAAATACTCAGACAGAATGAATTTTTCGGCAAACAACCCAATCAGAATTCTGCAGTTAATGCACTTAATTCAAATCAGGAGACTTAACAATCTAAAATCAGATTCACTAAATATATGTTCAAAGTTAATTTTTTTTTTCTAATTATATGTTTGTTTTCAAATATAACCTTAATTTATATTTTTGTTATAATATGTCTTTAACCCCTCGTTTTACCACATTAAATTGAAATGAAGTTTGACTTGATTAGTGAGTTTGAAATTTTGATCAACAAGATATTGAAAGCATTATACTTGTTGCTCTCCTTAGCTATGAGAGAACTTTTAGAATGAAAAATTCACTCGAACAGTTCAGCAATATAGAAACAGATTTCAATCAAAGAATTCCCAAAACCAAAATTTATATAAAAGAGATTTGCTATATTGAACAGTAGAGCACCAAGTCAGCAGACAGACTTCAATCCAAAAATACAGATCCTATGAGCTCACAAATCCAAAACACTATAACTAATAAGCCAAGTTAATAAGCACAAGTAAAGTATAGAATTACAACACTTTAAAATTGATTTTAACCAATTAAAGAAACAATGTAAATCTGTCCAGAATTCAACATGTTGTTCTTAGTGGCAGAATTCAAATTGGTATAACTGTAATACGAAATTTAAAAGAGTAAGAGAGAAGAAAATTACATAGATGTTTTTATACTAGTTCACCAAACTACTTGGACTACGTCCAGTCCTTTCACAATACCCAATCTTGAATCCTACAAGACTAGACTGATACTCCTTGTACAGTTTCCCACCACACAAGATACACACAGTGCAAATGCAGTACACTACTGCATATTTGAATGCAAACACAACAATACAACAATTGAATTACAAGTTTCTCTCAATTGCAATGCCTAATCACACTTTTTAAACAATACCCAACCAATAAACTAACCAAGAACACAATACAATTCAAAAATTCACAAATGCAGCAGCCAAACACAATCACAAGCATCAAAGAAGAACACTTATCTTCGCAAGAATGTAGTTGCCACGCAAATCAATCAAATCCAAGCAAAACTCTTCTTCAAGTATGAGAAATTTTGATAAGTTTAGAAAACAATTGTAATTCTTTCTCACAATGGGTTTTCACTCCAAGAAACTCTCTCCAAATCTTTTTCAAACTCAGTGAAAAGCTAATTCAATTTGAAGTCCTGTGCCAAAACATGCGCTGCTAGGCTTTAAAAACGCGTCAGCCCAAAACTGTCAAAAATTTAACAGGTTGATTTTGAAATTTAACATGTTGAATTTGGATCTAGAGCACTTACTTTTCTAAAATGTTTTTAAAATGATATTTTCACTCTAAGAACAAAGCAAGCAATTGACAGATTGACACAAACTAATGCATGAGAGACCTAAACCAAGTAAGAACTATCTCAAACCTAGAATCTAGTGTCTTTAAGGAATTTCTTCATCAAATTTAGAAGATCTTCACTAGCTCCAACAAGTTTTAATCTATTAATCATAAACATTTCACAAAATTATAAAATATATAACTCTTAATATTAAAAGATACTTATCTTAATCAGAAACTTAATAAGAAAACTTCAATCTCACTTTTTCAATATATATTTTCCAGTCATTCTTCTTTCCCCACCTTTTCAAGACAAAACTCTAACTTATTCCTTTACCATCATTTTCAAAATTTGAGTGCAAGTTTGGTCAAAGTCCATTAATTAATTCATTGAGTTTCAGACATTTAGTTTTTCTTCTTTACTATCATTTGATTCTTAATTACTATCATTTGATTCTTCTTAATCCAAATCATGATCCTGATATGATTGCTATGTTAAAATTTAGATAATGTTACATAGTATGTCTCTTAAAATTTGTAAAATATTCATCCTATTCAGTTAAGAAAATTTAAAATAATAATGAAAACATAATAAATATGTTTTATTGTGTAAACCAAATCTTTCTAAGTTAAACTCAGTTAAGAAATTTCAATTTTTGTAACAAAATTTTAAATAATAATGAAAACAGAGTAAATATGTTTTATTATGTAAACCAATATTTCTAAATTTTGTTAATTATTTTAAAGGTTTTAAATCTAACTATAATTATTTGAGGTTATGTAGTAAAAAATATTTTTTGTCATATTATAATTAGTTTTATTATTAACAATATTATTACTAGTATAATTATTATTATAACTCTTATTATTAATATTATTATTACAACTATTATATTTATCATTATTATGGTTATGATTATTATTAATATTATTATTATAACTTTTATTATTATAATTATAATATTAATGGAAGTTCACTCAGATAATTTGATAATAGATTTATTATTTAATCTGTCAGTATTAAATTAATCATTAATTTTGTTATCAATAAATTTATGGATAATTATCAATAATATTAAATTCATAAATAAAATTCATTAATCATAACATTTTTACCAACAAATACAAATTTATTAATAAATTTTTATTGATAATATCAATAATATTTTTAATTCTCACAATTCTAATTAACAAAATGTTCACCAAATATACTATACATCCATATAAATTTAGGATGCCTGTTTAAAAAATTATTTTTATTATATTTTAACTAATAGGATGTGGTTGATATGTAAATAGGTATGAGAGAGACTTATCAATATAAAAAATTAAAAAGATAATCATATGGTTCTGCAAGCATATTTATAACATAGTTTCACTTCTATTTAATGAAAAAAATAATCTTTATCTTCATAAAATATTTAAGAAAAAAAAAATTGGTAATATGTTCCAGTTATATCAGCAGCACCGAAGGCTTGACTTTTTTAAATTAAACTCTAATTTAAAGGTAAAAATAAAAATTATAAAATAAAAAATCTAATATAAGTATTTAATTTAAAAGTAAATATAGTTTTAAAAATATAAACATAATTTCAGTACAACCTACATGCAAGAATAAAAATCAAAATGCCCTGCTTTAAAAATAATTTTGATAAAATTTAAACATACATTACAAAACATAAATTAAAAATAATGATAGTTCAATTTTAGGTTTTATAATGGTTTAGGATTTAAACCCTAAACACAATATGGTTATTTTTAAACTAAAGTACTCCTAAATAAATAAAAAATCAAGTTACACTAACAATCAGAGAGGAACATGATGAGACTATAGCATACACATTACTTTATTAATTTATAAAAATCAATTTATTTCTTATCTTCTTTCAATTTCATTTAGTAGAAAAAGAAGGAATAAAGAGGGACAAAGTGTCTATCTGAAAAAAGGAAAGATAGTCATAATTGATTAGTGGAAAATACAGGGAAATTAAAAGTTAAATAAAAATGATTTATCATCATAGATATATAATTAATTACTTTGATATTTTTTATTTTTCAAAGTTTTGTAAAGGAAACTGCAACTTGAACTTCTTCATCCCAATTGACACCAGATTTAGATTTGAAAATCTTATGCCTACTTTTTTTTTTTCAGTCTCTTTCAGTTTCTTTAATCATTTCAAACAACCATTAAAATATTAAATTTAATTTAAAGGAGTTCAAATATAATAATAAAATAAAGGAAAATATATAATTAATTATAGGCATTTAATTATAGAGATTTGACTTGCAACATCAAATAGGAGTCATGGATGAAAAATAATAAATGTTCAATTTAATCCTAAAACTATATTTCTTTGAGATATTATTTCCTAAATTTTTAAATATTAATAATTTATTTAAATTTATAAAATGGATTATTTTTATTAACTTTAAGGGATAACAATAGCATATTTTAAAAATTAAATTAAAATAATTAATTTTGAAGTTTAATTAGACAATAACATATTCTCTTGGATTTTAAAATATAAATTGAAGATAATTAATAATAGAAAAAGTTTTGTTTAATAATTTAAAATGGTAAGTTTGAATTCATTTGTGAATTTTATAATTAATATTAGACTACTGTTAAAAATTATAGTTTTTTGACAGAAAGAAAATAAATTATAATATAAGATTAAGTTGTTAAGTTAAAGAGAATAATGTCTTCAATATGTATTAGTATCAATATTATTACCATATAGATAAACAAGATGATTAAAAATAATGTCATATGATAACTTTTGGAATATATGTTTATCTCAAGCACAAGTGCATAATCCTTTATTCATTCAAACAAAATTTTATAATTATTGAAAGAGTCAAGTAAATTTTATCATGTTAACAGTTTTTTTTTATCTACTTTAAATAGTTAATGTAATCAATACATTTAAAATTAGGTTATTTTGATAACAAATGAAAGTAAAATTTAAAAATTATATTAGGTTTATTTATTTTCATCCCTCTCTAGCAAGTTTGGAGGTGGTTTGAATTTGAATTTTCTATTTGTTGGTATCTCTATTATGTTTATAAGTTGCATTAAATTTAATATTTTAAAATATATTAAATATTTTTAATATATAAATCAGTGTATTTTAAAAACATAAAGACTTTCATTCATATAACAAGTTACTAAAACATATAATTTCATGAATCTTTAAAATAATTTTAATAATAAATATAAAATTTGAAAAAGAATGTAGTTATTGTCCTTTTTTTATACATTGAAGAATCTAATCAGTCACACCTTTTTCTATAAAATAAAACAACAAATCTACAAAACCAGTTTCACTATAAGGAGAGTACACCCTACCTCACAGGAAGATAACTTCTCTACCAAAAACATAACATCACCAAAGAGAAAGCTTTGCACAGACACTCACAGTGCACAATCTTGCAAGTTGCAATCACTTCCACACTCACTCATTCACTCCCTCGCCGTCATTTTCGTTTTTTGTCACAAAAGATTCAAACTTTAGCATTTTGACGAAGATGGGTAGTAGCAGCAACGCCTCCTCATCGGATTTCTTCTACCGCCGGCACGTGTTCCTGTGCTACAAGAACCCCGCCGTGTGGCCGCCGCGCATTGAGGCTGCGGAGTTTGATCGCTTGCCCAGGTTGCTCCACGCGGCCATCAATGCAAGAAAGCCTCACATTAAGAAAGAGGTTAGTTTTTGTTTTCCTCTCATCATTCTTGTTTAAAAATGTTTTTTCTTTCTTTTCTTTTTGGGATGGGGTGTTGGGTGCCAGGGAGAGAAGGAAAATGGTAAAGGTTGTTATTCTTTTGTTGAACTCTTGTTCTTGAGAAGGGTTTGGTGTTTTTTATATTTGTTCTTTTTGCCTAGGACTGTGAAGGGATGAATGTATGTCCAAGTGTGAGAGGAATAAAATAAAGTGTGTTGAAAAGTAATGGAAACAGATTGAAATCAAAGTCAACATTCTGTTGTTTAATGATTTTTTTTTTTTGTGATAGAGTGATGAAATGGAATGGGAAGGGCTCCCATCCCATATTTGGGAAAGAAAAGGAGAAGTATTGTATGGGAGTGACTTTATTTTGCTTTAAAATATCCAAATCATGGGATCAAGGCTATGTTTCGATAGGCTTTTTTCATAACTGAATTAAGTTTCTTAATTTTGCTTCCCTGAAAGCCAATACATGTAAGTTGATTCTAGTTTATGGAGAAGTTCAATGTATTTTACCTTATTATTTTCATTTTGTATAAATACTTGCAATTTTTTTTATCCAAATAGGTCTTTAGTGTCATTCCATTTCATTGTTTTTCACCAATCCAAATAGGTCTTACAAAATTGTTCTGTCTGGTTCCTATTTTTGATTCATTGTTTTCTCCATTTCATTCACGATTCTAGAAACAGGAAATTGAACAAAAACAAAGTTACATTGGTGTAGTTATTAATGAAAACTTACACTGAAAGTGAATGTTAAAAGTGAACTGAAATCCCCTTAGATTATACTGACTATGGCTAATTGTCTTGGGTTCATCATTTGCTAGACCTGCTTAACAATATGTGAGGGGCATGATGGGACTGAAACATCAAATGGAGATGTATTAATCTTTCCTGACATGATCAGATATAGGTTAGTACTTATAGTTTGAGTTCTGTTTCACAACTTCTAATTTCTATATAAATGTTTTCTCTTGTTTTCCTTATCAACAGTAGTAATCTTGTTGAAATTGCAGGAGATTAACCCATTTTGATGTTGAAACATTTGTTGAAGAAGTTCTTGTCAAGGAAGGAGAATGGCTTCCTGGCAATCCTGAATCCTTAAAAGCTTCATATGTTTTCGTGTGCGCACATGGATCACACGATCGTAGGTGTGGGGTTTTTGGACCTGTTTTGGTCAGTAGATTCAGGGAAGAGACACGATTACATGGACTCCAAGGCCAAGTGTTGATTAGCTCCTGCTCTCACATTGGGGGGAATAAGTATGCAGGAAATGTCATTATCATTGGATCGAGCATCAACGGTGAAGGCACAGGCCACTTGTAAGGAAGAGATTTTCCTGGTTATTAACATATCTTTTTTTTGTCCACATAACTCCCATTACTTGGGAAATACCGTTATAACATTGTTTCTTTATCTTATATATTAATCTGATCAGAATTGTTATTAACTGAACTATGTAGGTACGGATATGTTACTCCAGATGATGTGCCTTTATTGTTTCGCCAGCATATCATTGCAGGGGAGATTCTTGACTCACTATGGAGGTAACATTTTTCTATGACAATATTTAGTATTAAATTTGAAAGGTTATTTCTGTTTTAGTCCCATAAAGATTGTTGTCATTCTCAAGTTTGAAAGTCTCAACTAATAATGTAAGGTTAGAGGAGTGCAGTGGCAAATTTCATAGACTTTTCAGGGATCATTCTGAGATTTTTTGTAGCATTTCTTGGGTTTTAGTACTTTATTTAGTATTTGTAGCTTTGTAAGTAGGAGTTTTTCTGTTTGAGATTATTTTGGCATTCAGAAATTTTGCATGTTTGGTTCAACTTATTTTAGTTTTGGGTTAGAAGAAGAATATTGCTGTCTATAAGATAACTATTTTATGAGTCTAGCCGCTGTAAAAGTATATTGGAGAACATTCTTGGTGTTTCTTAATTAATAGACCTGCATCAAAAAGGCTTACAATTTGTAAGGAGTAATAATATTAGGGACTAACGATCCTATAACAAAATCTTTTAGGAACCAAAATGAACACAAAATTTAAAGGGCCTAAAGTATAAGATGGATACAGTATGATGATCAAAAACATGTTTTGGATTTTGCCATCAGGGGTCAAATAGGTTTATCAGAAGATGAGCAGAAGAAAAAGCAAGAGCAAAGGTTTCAGCTAAATGGTGCAAGAAATTTAGAAGGAAGCAAAGTCGCCGGCCGCTGTCAAACAGACGGAGAGAGCTGTTGCCAGGACAATGAAGACTCTTGTTGCTGTCAGAATGATGTATTAGAGGAGAGAAGAGAGGTTTCAGCTGATCATAAGAGCAAGGAGGATCTGAATGTGCTTTGTAGGACCAGCAAGGGCAAAGGAGTGTCACGCAGGTTTAGTTCCACGCCAACATGGCTTGACAGCTGGGAGCAAGAGGATACTTATGCTGCTCTTGCTGTTGTCTGTGCCGCCGTGTCGGTCGCCATAGCCTATAGCTGCTACAAGCAGTGAGTTGAGAAGAATGAGGTCAACAATTTGATGGCAATGTTGTTGTTTAGCAGTGGATGAGATAAGTGCAGGTTGTTATGTCTTCATTTGCGTGTTCAGTTTCTGCATTGTTTCAGACATGCAGGGAAATGAGTATCTGAAATGTAGACTGCTGCTGGAACATGAAATATTGTAGGCTCAGACTTGGAATTCAGCTCTTAGCTTCTTCATCTGTACATACTGAAATCTTAGCTTGGGAATGTTTAAACTAAATATTAGTAGTTATTTAGGTGGAATTGGACTGTGACATTTATATTAACTTGATGTAAAGCTAATTAACTTTGGTGTTTGATAGCAGTTTATACGTAATATTAACTTTTATAAAATCTGATTTGAAGTTATGTACAAGTTAATAATAGAGAAGTTTGTGTTGTTCTCTTTTGGAAAAAGTTATTTGTATGTATTTGTGAAAATGTTCATTTAAACAAATCCTTGTTTTCTTCTATAATTAATTTCATGGTTACATCTGTCTAATGGTGAAATGTGGTGTACCAACAATGGTGCTACAAAATCAGTCGGAAAAAAAAAATGGAAAATTAGTTCAAATTAATCTAAAACTGGTTTAGTTAAAAAGTAAATATAAAATTAAATTTAAAATGTTATTTTCTTTTTATTACCTATATAAGTTTATTATTGATAATATATATTGATAAATGTTATTGAAATTTTAATTTAATAACAATAACATGCCTTTTTTAATTTTTATATTATTTTAAGTTGAAATTTTTTGAATTGTTTTTAGTTTCAGTTTATAATATTATAGAATAATGTTATTGCGTTTTCATATTATTTAATTATTATTATAATAATTTTATTAATACGTTGAACAATTAAATTTTAAACTATTATCTTAACCAGTTTATTGGTTCATCCAGTTTTAAAATATAGGTTTTTTTTTTTTTCTTTTCTTAAACTGCTAAAAAAACAGTGAATACCAAAAAAAAAATAATGATATATCTACGTTAATAATAAAATAAATTATACTTATCTCTTTAAAATACACATTTCCCTTTGTCGAAAACATGAATGAGTTACACTTTAATTTTTCAATTCATACAAACATTTTAATGGTAGTGAAGAATATTGAATGTAACTCTAAATTGTCTTTTTCTATACCCAAATGTAATACATTATCTTCATAGAAGAGAATAATGTAAAAAGAAAAAGTGTAATTTAACACATTATGAAAACATAATGTAATTTACTCTTACAAAAATAATAATAAAAATAGAGATGAATTTGATGACGAAATATATTTCATTGATGAAAAAACTGACTGAAACATCCTTTCTTGAGAAGATATAGTAGCAGTTTTGCAGTGAGCACACCATTTTACGGTTTTATACGAAGGTTAATGTCATTGATTTTTTCAATCGCCTTTTGGAAATCAAACTTTCAAGATTTTTATAAGAAAAATTTGACTGCTTAATTACAGGGAGCAAAAGTCCACCTCGTTTCTTGTTTAATTAAATGTTTACTAATTATGTATAATCAAATAGAATTATATCCCAGTAATTTTAAAAACATCATTGTGCTTCTACCCCTCATTTTCCTTTACTTATAAAAAATAACCTTAAAAAAATAAACAAGAAATAATAATTTCAGTTCTAGCTTCAACAAAACCGTGACAATGTTTTCTGATAATTAAAATGAAAAATGTTCGGATTCAAAACTACACTCATTGTCTCAACATGATCTTTTAAATCTTTTGCTGTAGAAGGAGAAGGAGCAGCTCCTACAGCAATAATAGAAGGTAAGTGTGCCCTGCTCATGCAACCAATTAAACTTTCCTATTCAATAACACAGTTAACTGACGATTTTCTTCAACACAGCCTCGGCACGATGCTCAAAATTCAGTAAGGCCCAGTCATGCTGTGTTATGTCGAGATTGTCTTTCTCAGCACTCAGACCCTGAAAACAAGATTAAAAAATAGACAAAAGAAGATTAAGATTAGTTTGTTAGAGACTAGACTATCATTCATTTGAGTCTCACAGACTCAGTTAAACCCTTACATACATGGTATATCTCATTTACTGTATTTTCCAATTTTCCCATTTTCATGGTCCAAAATTAATGACAATACCAGAAATCCAGCGCAAAGTGTATCCTATCCCAACTTCGTATATATAAGTACTTATTCAACAAGTTCTTATCAAATGAGTTTATTCATAAGCTTGACTGAGAAACTTGCTAAAATAAGCTAAATTGATTCTATATAAGGTTATAAGCTCAAGTAAGCTTTCTCAAATGCTTGGGGAAAAGCGATCTACATCATAGGTCCTCACGAAATAAATTATCATTTTTACCTTGTGGTATGGACAAAAGGGGAAAGGTGTCAACAAGTCATGGATACACCATAATTTTCAATGATTGATCTTCAAAACTATGAAAAATAAAGAGTAAACCACTCATATTTGTACCTTTGAAGGATCAAATCCAAATCCACCCATTTGCATCATACGTTGTGTGTCATCTACAGCTGCATAAAAAATAGACATTTGGACTATTGTCAACCAAAATCCCAGGCTATAATGGAAAAATGATAACATACTGAGAGGTGGTAAAAATTTATATACATGAAACAAATGAATTAAAAGAAAAGGATAAATATAAAGGTGCTCAGCTTTCAAGTCATAACTAACCATTTTCTTCACCCAAGATGAGGCTAAACAATCCTCTTAGTCCAAACAAATTGAGGAAGTACCTGAAAAGCAATCTTTTGACAGTTAAACCAGAGTAAGAGTGAAACATGTAAAGATCCATAAAATGAAGATTACCAAGAGCGACTGCTGACATAGCTGACGTCTACTGTGCTAAGGTCTATTCCGTTCTGTAACATCGACCTAAACCTCTGTGTCAACGGAAAGGGTATCTTGGCTGCAGGAATGTTTTAAACATTTTCAAGAGGTAAATAACAAAAGTAATGAATCCAAGACTATGCCAAGCAGATGACCATCTTAAACACATGCATGTGCTAATACAAGATACAAGTCGTGTAATTATTCACAGAATAGAGCCTGCATCTTGGCACTGTCAAATGATAGATTAAAAAAAGGCTTAAATATATTTTGGGCCCCTGAAATATGGTCAAATTTTGCTTTTAGTTCCCTGTAATTTTGTACTTTTAGTCCCTGTAAAGTTTCTTCTTTTGGTTTCGGTCCTTGTTATTTTATCTTATTCCATCTAAAATATTCATTTTTTGATCTTTTGTCCTAGTAATATGTAGATTATTTGCTTTTAGTCCCTGTCAAATATTTGTAGTGTGTGTATATATATCTCATAAACTAAAAAAAATATTTCAGCAAAAAATATCAAAGGCATTTGAAGAATATAAATTGACGCAAAGAAATACTCTATAGACTATATAAGAAACAACTACAAGCGGCGGTGGAGCTTAATGTTGTATGAGAGGGGACTTCGCCCCCCTCAAATTGTTTTTGCACATATGTAAATTAATATATAAATAAAAATACAATTTTTTTTATTTTAGTATATTTTATATATTTGGCACCCCCAAATTTTTGTACACCTATAAAAAAATTTTGGCACCCTCAATATTTTTTGAAGATTCACCACTGACTACAAGTATAAAATTACCTGCTACAAATCCAGAAAAGAAGAAGTTCACCCAAGCAAATGTAAGAGTCTGTCAAAAAATAGGCAACAACACAAGTAAAAGCCAGTGAGGCGTCTCCTCATAAAATGTTAAAAGTACAAAAGCATGATCCAAAATCTAAAGCTAGAGACTTTCAAACTCCAATTGCAATACCTGGGGAATAATCATTGAAAGGTTTTTCTTCATCATATCCATGGCCATGTTCGGATCAGAGAACATCTGTGCTTGTGGATTCTGGCCCTGGCCCTTTGGAACAAACAACAGACCATTCTCCTTCAATGAAAACACACAAACAACAAAGAATCAATTCACTGTTGACTTGGTCAGGTACATGCAAAATATCATTTAAAATACCACACAAAGCTTGTGACACAGTTATTAACTTCTAATTAACTAGTTCTAGAGCTGATTCAGAAATATGAAGTTTGAAATTCATTCATCAACTAACTTGTAAATTACCCACTGAAACAAGGTTTGAGTACAAGAATACGTTCGATGAAACATCAATATTCTCCCAATCAAGAACCACATCCTTAAACCAAAAGACCTTCTGGAAAACCGAACATGCAACTAAATAAGCAAACAAACCTCGTTACAGAAATAAATCTTGCGTGCGCGGAAAGCCTTGGAAGGAATAAAATTTGCTCCAGCACGTAGATTCCGAGCTCTAACGATCACTTGCCTGAATTTATTAATATCCCTTAGATATCAAAATAAGAAAAATAAAAACACATAATCGAAAAATAACACAATAACAAAGCTAAAGCGTACCCCTCCTTAACAATTTTGGCATCTGGGGTTTGTGAAGAGTGCATAAGCTTAGAAACAAAATAGCGCAACACACCAATGAGAACCATAACCACAGAGAGAGGGATCAACACCCAGTCTCTGATTGCAGTATCCAATACCAGATCTTCTGCCATTGCTCTAATTACCAGTTTCCTGCAACCTCATATGAAATAAAAGCAGCTTACGACTCCAAAATCCATCCATTTTTTTTTTTTTCGTTTCCAAAATAAAATACTTGTATTATTTGACTTTACCTATTGAATTTGAAGAACTCACCGTATCTTACTATATGATTCGGTTTCGCGGATTACCAAAACGAACCTGCTGAAGAATTGCGATGCGTTTCAGAGAAAATTCGGTCAAGATGGCACGTGATGCTGGGTGGATTTGGGAAATTGAAGACAAGTCCCCAACCCTAATTTCGCGAGTGAAGAACAAAGAGAACGTTATACAATACACTTTGTTTTCATCCCAAGAAATTGTTTTTTCCTTTTTTAAGATGAAACCTTTAATAGGTTAATTAGGTTACATATTATCTATAAAATAACTGAAATATAGTGATTTTGTGTATTTTATTATCTATTTTGTTATATATTTTATCATTATAGCTTTTAATTTTTATATATTTTATCAATTCATTAAATATAGAACCGCATATTAT
>Ga0123340_1004466_pt1 | contig 13267 bp, 4 predicted proteins | sample SirMexnodulemix_FD_89961 | JGI IMG/M metagenome (GOLD analysis project Ga0123340, IMG submission 89961) | Root nodule microbial communities of legume samples collected from Mexico - Siratro Mexico nodule mix | ecosystem: Host-associated > Plants > Roots > Nodule | place: Mexico: Nepantla... | reverse complement strand
ATTTTGTTAACTTTATTATTATATTAATTATTATTATTATTATTTACCATTAATTATATTAAATTAATTATATAAGTAAATATAATAAAAAAATGACTTTCTCCCCTTATCTTTGGAACAGAAGGACAAAAGATTCTATCAAAAGTTTTTTTTGTCGAAACTCGTTTTCAATTATTTTTTATTCATGGAAATTATAACTTTCGTTGGAATTCCGATGCTTCCATTCCCAGCAACAAATACAACGTAAAACTTTTTATAGAACATTATGTTATCTTAGTTTTTATTTTATATTTTAAAATATTTCAAAATATAATTTGGTTAAATATTTATATTTTTTTGATAAATATACTAATTTAAATTTGTGTTGGCCACTATTTTTTCAACTTCTAATTAGTTTTTTCACATCTGAATACACAAAGGAAGGAAACAGACTAGAAAAGAAAAAAAAATTCTAACAAAATAGTACAAATAGAGTAGGATTCTAAACCAATTTTAGCTGATCAATATACGTTAATTTTGTAATATACGTTAATTTTGTTTTCTCGGATGAATTTGACATGGAAGGAGAAAAGAAAATGATAACAATAAATAAATAAAAATATTTGAGAAATAAATTAAAACTAAATAAAAATATTAGTAGAAGAATAATAAATTAGTAATAAAAATAAGAAATAAAACAAGTAGTATTATATTTAATTATTATTAAACAAACTTTCCTTTTATTCTCATTCAAAACTAAAGAATTTTCTAATTCTCAAATGAGTATTAGATGTCAAACAATGAGATATTTGATAGAAATTACTTCCAAAGGGCATAAACGCATATTTCTTAAACAAGTTAAAATTTTAATAAGATAAAATTTAATATTTATATTAATTTAAGACATATTAAATAAAATATATGTATTATTATTATTGTATATTTTATGTGACTTTACTTATTATATATGTAACAATATATAGGTATTTTTATCGATATTTAAATACGAAACTTTTTAGATGAGTTGGAATTGACTTGACTCAAACTTTTTAGAACAACCAACTCGACGGTTATTGAGTTACGTGTAGATGAAAGTTAAGATACGCATGTATGTTTGAGTTGGTTACTCGCGTATCTCGAACATGGGTGAAACTGGGCCGAATTTTTTGAGTGCAGATAATACACAAGTTTTTCAAGCTGCGAGTTAAACATTGACGAGTGAGCTTAAGTTGACTTTTTTAGGGTGTGCATTCATCAAGTGTATACATAAGTTGTGGTTAGTAGTTTCATCCTCAATCTTGAGACCGAATGGAGCTTCAATATGTGGTCATAACTTTCATAGCTCATGGAACTGAGCTTGAGTAGCTCATGGCTAAGCTTTAGGGCATAGCTTGTATGGCCGAGCTTGAAAGTATAGCTCGTGTGGCCAAACTTTGAGAGTATAGCTCTTGGTGCAGCATCTATTTTTCACTAAGATTGACCACCAATGCATAATGGCCTTGGAAGCTAAGGGAAGCTAAAGGTACCTTCCTCTCCTCACTTATATGATAACGCTCAAATGGTTATTATACCTTCATTTTTTCAATTTAAAAATGTGTATCCACGTCATCCTTTCTATTAAAATGAGACAAATATATCCTAATTTATTTAGCTTTTCTTTCTTTTTTGTGATAGGAGGATCAAGTTAGTAGTAATCTCTTACTCTCAAACTATTTTTTTCGAGCTTTCCATCTTCCTCTTCAAAAAGAAAACTTTTAGAATTAACTGAGCTATGAACTTGGCGTAAAGAGTTTGGAATGAGTCAATACCACTCAAGGGATGTTCCTTTGAGAGTGGCGGGGGAACAACCTACAATAGACTCTCGAGTCTTTAGAGAAGATACTAGCTTAGGTCATGTAAGTATTTATGTGTGCGTCTAGGTCTGAGGTCGCCTCATAGGAATCCACCTTGGGCCACTTTCATTTGTCGGGAAGTTGTGATTGCATGACCTCGACAGTGAAGGGATGGAAACCCTCCATGTAGGCCTTTAGCTCAAGGTTGAGGCGAAGTGTTGGAGTGACTCAGAAAGAGCGATCTTGGTCAATTTTCCGTGATACTTTCACAACTTTCCCTCGATTTGTTACAATAGAGAGGAGTTAAGAATAATCCTGGATTATCCCCCAGGATTAGTTATCGGCATCTTATGCGGTCTTTCGGATGTGGGTTGAATATCTCCCTCATGCTCTCGTGATGGTGAGGGTTGTTGGCTTTGTTCCGACACCTGAGTGTGTTGGTCCTATCGCAGTAAGTTGTCATTGTAGAGTCTTTAGCTTGTTGCGATGTGCTTCCCTTTGTATTACCAGTTTCTATCATTGTGATTGTACTTCGTTATGAAGGCTAGGGATGACATCATGCACATTGGATTGGAGGATGCTCTCCATATGATTCTTGATGGCTTAAAGGGATGCTAGATCCATCTCGTGCAAACTTGAAGTAGAGTGGTTGGTTTGGTTGTAGGGTGGCATCATATACCTTGGTCGGGGAAAAGTTTTACTTGGTCTTATAGTGGGTGCCAAATGTTCTTACCGGATTTTGAGTACAGACTTTTCCGATATGAGCTAAAGCCGACTTGATCCGAGTTCAAATAGTGAATGATTTAAGTTTGGTAATCCTAGGACGAAGTAGACTTACCTGCAGAAGATACTCCCTCGAGTAAGTAAATAATTAAATATACATGGATAAATAGATAATATATAGTATAAGTGAGTAAAAAGCCAAAAATGAAAAGTGAGTGTTTTCTAATTAATGAAGTAGTATTTTACAAAATATATCAAACTTACAGTTAAATAATTCAAAATTATAATAACCAACTCAACAATTATCAAGTATACTTAAAAGTTAATTGAGATATCGAGTATACTTAAAAGTTAATTAAGATATATGAATTTGTTTGAGTTAATTACCATTATATCTCAAACACGACTAAAACTTTTCCAAATTTCTCAAAGTATAAGTAAGACAATTGGAATACCAAATATGATTTTAGTTTAACTTAAAATAATGTATAATAATCTGTGTGACAATTTTAAAATATTATCAAAGTAGAAAAAAATAATAATTTTGTATTCTTATAAATAAAGGATAATCAATTGATTAAAAGTTAATTTTATTTTATTTTAATGTTCTTTAGGTAGAGTTGGCCAAAACTTTAAAATAATAATATATTTATCGTCAGTATTTTTTTTCATTTTTCAGTTTTTCTCTTTCAAAAATGGTTTTTAATTAAATTTATAGCAGTATCAAATTATAATTTTGGTATTTTTAGTCTTATCCGCGATACCAGCCTTTGCTTTTCTATTTTGAGTTACTTTCTTATAAAATTTAAATTTTTTATATACTCTTAAAACAATAACGTGTTATTTTTTATAAACTTAATTAATTAAATTATTTTGTATGATATCTTAAATTCATATTTAAAGTTGAATTTTACGTGAATTATACGGGAACTACAATTCTTTGATATTTACATATTAAAATTTAAAAAAAGAAAATTTACGAATAAAAAATAAAATTTAATAAGAAACACAATCAATAAACAAATAATGAATTATTTTTTATTTTTATTTTAAGAAAACCATATTCAAATATTGCCTTCTTCGTGTTGCCGTTAAAGTGAGGAAAATAGGTGAAGGGTGAATCACTTCCCTTCTAATCCGTTCTTCCCTTCTAAACAATGCCATCGTGCATTCTGAGTCAGATCGGAAATACAGACGTAATTGCCACTTGAGATCGTTGGAACCTCGTCGAAAAACGGTTTAAACAGGGCAGACACAAGTACTCGCTGGAATCTCGTCGGAAAATCGGTCCGTCGGAGCCATCGTGCTCGGAACTCAGTTGGCGAATCTGCGATAGGCGATTTCTTCTTTTCTTCCCGGCGCAGGTACTCTTCCCTCTACCTACACTTTCCCCGTTGGTGTAAATCTTGTTATGCTTTAACCTTCTGTCTTTAATGCCTTGATTTTATTATCTGAGATGTAAGAGGATGAACACTTAAATCGGAGAGTTTTTCCTATGAGGGCTGCAGAAATCGGGTGAATCAGTGAGTGAAAGGGATTAGATTTTATCAATAGAACTTTCACCCCTTCCCTCACCCGAATCCTTCTCCCATTCCCTCATCTAAACCTTCTCCTGATTTTGGAGCAGAGCTTGGACAGGAAATCAGGTTGGTCTCGCTCGCCGGAATTTGTTTAGCTTCACTCTCAACTTTCTGGGCTCGTGGCTGGAGTGGCTTTAAGGGTGACCCGGTGAAGGTTTATAGGTAAATAAACCTTATTTATTAGGCTGAATTACTCTCTCACTTTGCAGTTGTGAAAGATCGTTGTCATAGATTTATGCTATTTTGATAAATTTCGGTTTGGCAATTGCTTCTTGAGTTCTGTAAAGACAAGTAGCCATCTTATCTAAAGGAAGTCTCAAAGTGTTTTGCTGCCTGTTTTTTTTTTTTTTTTTTTTTTTTTTTTTTTTTTTTTTTTTTTTTTTTTTTTCATTTTTTTTTTTTTTTTTTTTTTTTTTTTTTATTTTTTTTTTTTTTTTTTTTTTTTTTTTTTTTTTTATTTATTTATTTATTTTTGTTATGACTATCTCAAAGTGTCACTTATTTGTTGTTCGCTATGTACACCTACTTAACTTGTTGCCTATATTAAACTTCTTGATCATATTATGGTTTCCAAATCTGTAGTAGGTAGTAATATTTGATTCATTGTAATTTACTTATTGTTCACTCAAGAAATCTGGGCCGATGATTTCTTTCTTATGGAATTTTTGGTGATTTGTTTTGTTTCATTCAGAGATCTCATTAACTAGAGATAAGATCTTTCAATAGTTTATAAGTGGGTGCAAACCTTACTTTATTAGCCAAATTTGTAAGGTTGAGTTAGACTTAAAATTCACTTCTTAAGATGGTAGCAGAGTCTATTCTGCCAAAGTTGTTGGGCCTATCGGTTCACTTGATATCGAGCTACCCATAAATACATAGTCCCACACTCGAGTTAGGGAGTCTTGGAATGAGGGGTGTGTGTTGGAGATCCCACATTAACTAGAGTTAATACTTTTCAATAATTATAAGTGGGTACAAACTTACCTTATTAACCGATTTTGTAAGGTTGAGTTAGACCAAAAGTCTATTTCTTAAAACCATTAACAAGCAAACTACGTTATGTTTTACTTGCTTGTAACTAGTTTGGCACTTGTCATGAATTATCACACATATATAGTTCAACCAATGACTCACTGCTTGAACCAGTGACCTAGTGCTCCAGTTGAGTCTTGATGACCGCATCAAGTTTAATAACATTACTTCAAATATTCATTATGCTACAAGCCTCTGTCCTCAACAAAGACCAAAGAGGTATTGGTTAGAATCTATTTTTTATGGGTCAGCAAGGCCAAAATCCATTGGTTTGTAGATGGTTCCTTTGTAGTTGACATACTGCATTAACAAAAAGAGGCTACATAGTCCTATAAAATTCTTGCCATGGCAGGGTCTAGGGAAGGGTCAGCCCATCCTGTATTCATGGTAGGCAGTCTTACCTTGCATTTTGTAAGATGTTGATTCCATGGCTTGAACTTGTGACGTCCTAATCACTTGGCAGCATTTCTAACTGTTGTGCCAAGGCTGCTTCCCTCACCAAATTGACAATTAACCTTGTTCACAATCTGTTAGCCAGTCAATTTGCAGGAAAAAATTGACCAAGTCTCAGCATAGTTTGAAATAAATTCATTATCTTACATTTTTTATTTCTCTAGTGTCTTTTCTCTTTAATTTTAGATTGGGTAATATAATTGGATGTTAAGTTGAGATTCTGCATGGATTTAAATTAGTTAAATTTAGTTTATATCCGTTGTAGTCATGATTCAGAGTAGTGTTTTTGTAGGTGGTGGGTTTACATGTTTAATGAGTATGGGATTGGACCTATTAGTTTGCTAATTTACTCTCCGTGTATTGCATTTTAAGTCTGTTTGAACATGAAAATATAGTTCAATACAGTAGGGCTGGAACATTACTTGTCATCTCATAGCTTTCTTTAAGAGCTGTTAAAAGAAGTGATTATTTTCAAAAAATTCATAGCTTTCTTTAAGAGCTGTTAAAAGAAGTGATTATTTTCAAAAAAATTGATTGCAACTGAGCATGCATTTAAAATGTTGGTTAGAATTTCTTTTGGGTACCAGATTTCATACTGTGTCTTACCCACCATGTAATATATATTTATGTTTATAAAAACCATCGTGAGAAGCTTATATAATTGCTCAAAAATAATTTTCTATGCCTGTTTAGTTTTACTGTTTTAATTGAGGTAGAATTTTAATTAAAAAACTGCTGCTGTTTGTGTTAGAATTTGAAAATGTCAATGGCAAGCGAATCAAGTTGGGTGGGGAGGAAGCCAGTGAAACGCATTGGGGGAATGTCCGATGCTCTATCAATTGCAGCCGATCTTGGTTTCTCCATGTCCCGTCCCCCATCCCAGGTACCTTACAGTCTTTCAGTGTTATTGAAAATCCAGTATGGCGGCGCCATGGCGGGATGCGGTGGCGGTTTTACAGCCAGCCGCCACCACATGACGGTGGCGAATTGGTTTTTCTGTGGCAGTTCGCGGCGGCCGCTTTACCCGTCATGTGATAGCAGGACGGATTGGGAAAGGCGGAAAAGCGCAGCAGCGTGTGCTGCTTGCCGCCGCTGACCGCCGCCGACTGCCGCTGCCAGCCATTGCAATTTGCAACTGTTTTATTTTTTTTCTAAAAATTTTTTAATTATTTTTTTGAATTGTTCTAATTTTATCTAAACGTAATAATATGAATGTCTCTTGTATTATTTTTTCAATACATATTTCTGTATTTTTTAAATATTTATATGTATATATTGTATTTTTATCTTTTTAGCATAGTGTTTCTGTCATAACCTGTTATGATTTAAGTTATAAAAGGATTTTTGAGTATAACACTGCTGTCTTTGCAAAATGTTAGCAAAACATTCTAATAGTTTGAATTTATTGAAAATCATAAAACTCTATGGGTCTTACTGATGATTCTGTGGTTTTCAATAAATTTTAACCAGTAAAAGAGTGCATTGCTAGCACTCGTCTATTTTTTCCTCCAATTCTCACTATTTGTTTGCAAATTGTGGCACATTATTCTCTTTCTTTCTAGGAAGAACTTCAGAATTCATCCCCCACAACTGGGGAAAAGGGCGAGGACTTGATCAGGGTTTTGAGAGAACTAACTATTGTCCAAAGAAAAATTGCAGATTTGCAGGTTGAACTTCAAGGTCGAAAGGTTAGCCTTAGCCATTCTGGTTGTTTACTAGTTGTTTAAGAATAAATTTTCTGACATAGTAAAACCAATGGCCTCTTTTTATATTTGTCTATTCATCTTGAGATTTGTAAAATTTGTAGGATGACAAAAATGTTGCACATTTGACTCATGTGAGTGAAATGGAAAAGAAGATTGAGACATTGGCCAGGATTACTACTATACTCAAAGATGTTATTCAGAACAAGGTAATATAAAATTTGTCCCCTTCAGCTACCCCTGCCTTAGCTTATAAGAATCATATTTTCTAGGTTTAGTCTATTATTTTTTACATTTATCAATTGAGAGGAGCAAGGGCATCAGTGAAAATTCTATGAATTTCCTAGGAGAGGCTGACTTGGTACATTTAGACAATAATCAGAGATTCTCTTCACAAGTCTCACTTTATGCTTTCTTATCCTCTTGTTCGCTTTCCTGCATAACGGTTAGAGTTTGGGCTTAAGTTATCCAGATATAACTAGACAACCTATTATATGCTCTCTGACATTATTTCATTGTCAAAATTTGACAGGACCGCATTATAGCTCGCCTGCAGCAGCCATATTCCCTTGATTGCATTCCTGTTGAAGCAGAATATCAGGTTGGCATAAATTAATATTAAACTAAATGCACTAGAAATCTTTACAAAGTTAATTTGATCAATGATTACAGTGGCATGCATAGGCACTTGTGTGTGCATTTGTATGTTTTTTAACCGTGGTGCTAAGCTGATTTGTTTATTGTGTTTAATTCCTGAGTTTGATAGATGAAGTCTATAATGTGATAATTTCACTACATTTCTTGAATAAAGCTTGTTAACTATAAAATGCAGCATTGTAGGAAAAACGTGATATAGTGACTTGACTTCATTTGAAGCTTTTAGATATGAGATAAAGGACTCTGGTATCCATTATAAATTACACATGGAGAGGCCATTTTGCTTCACCATCCATTGTAATTGGAATATAGTTCATCTCTTTCTATGTCAATCAAGTGTCGTAATATTATACTACCTACGCAGTATGATGTACACAGGCTGAAATATTTATGTACTGTGCTTTATCAGCGACTAAGCTTACTTGAGTGTGTTCAATTATTCTCCATATTTGCACCGCTGAAGCGAGTTGTTTTTGTGCTAGCTATTTTGTGAAATTAAAACTAAAGTTAAGGATTGTACTTGAATTTATATCCGACTTTTGCTAATTTGGAACCATTATGGACCAATCGTGATACCATGGGATCAATTGAAATACTTGATTCTTCTTTTTGATGTTTTTAATTTTATTCCTTACAAATATGACAAATTTTGGTTTTATTTGTTGGAAGAAAATTTGTTGGTAATATTATCATTTAGTTACCTTGACATGCATCTAGATTCTAGACTTGCCGCATTAGCGTCAACTTCGAGATTACACGTGATGTGACATCTGTAAATTTATGCCACGTTATCAATAAATCATAGGGATCATTTTCAAGAATTTAAAAATTTATAAGCATGAAAACCAAAAAAAACCATAGGAACTAAAACTAATTGTAATTAAATTTTGGGGACAAGAACAAATTAGTTCTATTAAACCAACTTTAGTTGAAAATTGATGTAAATGTTTAACCTTTTTTTAGTATAAATTTTAATCAATGCAAGACAGGCATTGTAATTATTGTCATATATTTCTCCAATTTGTGCAGAAACAATTCTCTGAACTTCTGATGAAGGCAGCTAGTGATTATGGTGCTTTGACAGCTTCAGTGGCAGATTTTCAGTGGAGTCAGAATTTTAAAGAACCTCCTTCAGTTTGGGGGGTAGGCTTCTAGATTCCTTTTCTTGTTATAAGCTAATCACGATTAGATGTTTGCGCATTCTGTTTTCATTTTGTCTTAACTCTTAAACCAATATGCGTCCATATAACTGTTACTTGAGTACATCAAGAATATATGACCCAGTGAGTAATTACAAGTCTATTTAACCACTTTGACACACTAAAATCCTTTAAATCCGACCAATTAGCCTGCAATACTATAAATGGAGTTTTAAATAAGGTACCATATTCGTTGACATGTGAAACATAAGCCTGTAATATTTCTTATTTTGAGCATAAGAAACAATTTTTCTGTTGCATGTTCGGAAGTTTATGTTTTTTTTATCACATTTAAGTATTTTCAAAAGTTAACAACGTGCGCAGACATTACATTTGAGTTGTACATCATGTGTAGTAATTTTGGCCATACTTTATTGTGTTTGCTACTTACATTTTAAATGAAATTACTATTTACCTTTTTTCCCAGGAAATGCTTCGACCCATTCCTGTAGCTTTGGCATCTTGCACTCGGTTCTTTGAAGCAATGTCTGCCACAAGAGAGTCATTTGCAACACTTCAAAAACTTAGAGTGGGCCATTTTGATTCCCCTCTTCCTAGGACACCGGCGGGTGATCCTTCCCAAAGAGTACCGGGAGTTTCTGATTGTCTAACCCCACCTCCATGGAAAACTGAAGCAAATTATGACGACTTAGGAATCAGAAACCAAAGGAGGCAACATGTAGATCAGGTGGAAGATGTAAACAGCTAGGTAAATGAGATCCATAGAATATTTGTACAAGCCCAAGGTTCTTGTCTTTTTCTTCCATCAGTGTAACATACCATGCGTACCTTGTGTGATATAACACAATTGCTTTTAGCAAATCAATTTCTTGTCATTGTTGTTTCAGACTTATATATTTTCCGGTCATTGGAAATTGTGTCACAACTAATGTGTGAAATTCTCTTATAAATTCAGCGCTTCATAGAAATAAAGATATCTTTAATTCATGATAAAAAGATTAAACTTGTATGTCGTGTTTTATCCATGAGTTAGCTTGTAATTTTGTAAAATCTCAAGTAAAATGATGAGACGAGACCAGTCTATTATAATTTATGGTATCTTACAATACTAAGATAAAGCGTGAAAACGCACACTATAAAATAAATAAAAGTTACAATGGACAGCTAAAATATAATTGGAACAACAAATTTGCTAGTTTTTTTGCACTCTAGCCATTCATGCCTTACGGTTTGTTTGGTAGGTGAGAATCAGGGTGAAAGAATAGATTAAGACTTTTTGTGAAAAAGAATACAGTGGAAATTTTATCCTTTATTTGATTTCTTTTATATTTTTTACCTTTTTTACCATATAGTTCGTTTTTCTCCTGTATACCAAACTGCATGGTCATATCTTGCATGTGATATCAGTTGAAGGAGTAGATTGATTGCAGTTGAAATATCTCGGTGTTTAGCAATACGCACTCGAATTGAAATTTTTTAATGCCTAGTCTCTTGCATTCCTACAAGTCCAGCTCTCTACATTTCAATTTGGGATGTTGAATTTCATCTATCTTCCACGAGTGAACATGTTCAATAACAATTGCCATATGCTTGTTCTTAAAATTGGCTTTATGAAAAATGCAGCCTAAGAAAGCATTGACAACAATGGAAAGAAACTAAAATATACCCCATCTTAGACGTAAACATGCGTCAAATATAGATTGATCCATCAAAATATATAGCTTAAATTTTTTATTATTTTTGTGTGCATGAGTATTCGTAAATTTAACTTATAACTAAAAAATTTAACGGTGTAAAACTTTTTTTTTCATTTTTTATTGAAAAGTTTTTAGGAATAATTTGAATTTTTTAAAAGCAAATAAACGATATATTTTGGGGAAAATCTCATGAGACACGTTTGCTGTGTCGTAGAACCAAACGTAGCATTATTGTCAATAGCTAATTCATTAATTATTATTTTTCTCTCATTTTTTGCCCACTTCTGTTATGTCGCCCGCTTCTTAGATTAAATTTATGCATACCGACTTTTCAAATTGAAAACGTAAAAGTTAGTGTGGATTTTTCCCATGACAAATAACATTATAATTTTTGGTCATTTAACTCTTTTTTGTTTTGATTAAGTATTCATTCTTTTCATATTTCTTATTTTGTTTCAATTTCAATTTGATCTTTATCATCACAAATTTATTTAAACATGAAATACACATGAATCAAAATACGCGGGAACGCTAACGGTTTGCATGTGGTCTCCCTTCTCAGCTTCAAAGAGCATCTAGTTCTCGTTTCCCGCCCTATATATGTTGATCCCCTCACTTCTTCAGACCTCATTCAAAATTCAAAAACTCTCACTGTTCTTCAGGCACATTTAAAATTTCTTTCTGGAGTCACGATGCTTGCGACGCTCAAGTAAGTCACATAATCTATTGTCATTTCTTCTAATCTCGGAATTTGAATTCAGCCTCACAGTTTGATCGGCGATGACTTTTCAGATGCGAGGAATCCAGCGGCCAGTTACAGCTCGTCGAACGAGAAGACATCGACGAGGATGAAGACCTCTTCGAAGCCATCGACAAACGTATTTTCTTTCTCTCCACTCTGGTTTCTCGTTTGCTTTCGTCGTTCTTCCTTCTTTTATATCGCACTAAAAGCCGATCTATATATATTAACTTCTCTTCGCTCTTCATTTAACTGTTATTTATTTTTGTTTTCATTTTTTCGATCTTTGGTGAGAGTTTTTGTTAGATTCATTTTTTCACTGAACAATGATCTAGTTTGAAAAACTTAATTCCGCACTCGTTTGATTAGTGGAAAACTCGTTTGTATTCGATTCACATCCATGCGCTTCTACGCAGTGATTGCTCAAGGCATCAATGCTGGAGATGTGAAGAAGCTTCAGGACGCAGGGATATATACCTGCAATGGCTTGATGATGCATACAAAGAAGGTTTAACTTAAAACACATCTCTAATTTAAATATCTAGGAGGTGGAGTTACTCTGTACTTTAATTGCTAACATAATTGTTATATTTTCGTAGAACTTGACTGGAATCAAAGGTCTATCCGAGGCCAAGGTCGATAAGATCTGCGAGGCTGCTGAGAAGATTGTGGTAAGATATCGTAGCATATGAAATCTAAGTTATTCCAATAATACTATTTCAGCTCTTCTTCATAATTTGACCTTTCCTGCTATGCAGAATTTTGGATATATTACCGGAAGTGACGCACTGCTCAAAGTACGTTGTTTATTGTATTTGGAAGTTTTTTGAATTTTTCATTCCATTTAGATCTGCATGTCTGTGACGTTTTAGGAATTACAATGGTTTCCGTTAAGCTTAAGTAGTCGTAATTAATATTCTTTGAGTGTGCATTTAATCGTCCTTTGTTAACCACAGAGGAAGTCAGTGATCCGAATCACTACTGGAAGCCAAGCGCTCGATGAATTGCTAGGAGGTAGCCTTACACTGAATGAATCTCGTATTGTTTTGTGACTGGAAAATTTGTTTCTCAACTGCTCGTATATGTTTTCTCTCTGTTTTTTTTTCTTTCTAAAAAGGTGGGATCGAGACATTAGCCATTACAGAAGCGTTTGGAGAATTCCGGTGAGAACACAGCTCATATCAAGTTTCTGATAGATTTGATACATTTCAGTTTCAGACGTTCATTCTAAGAACATTGTTTAATGTTTCAGATCTGGGAAAACACAGCTTGCTCACACTCTCTGTGTTTCCACTCAGGTTTTTATTCTATGCTCGTCATGACACATTAGGTGTTTTTTTTTTATCAGCAAAACATAAAACAAGTTAATTGCTAGAAATGAGTATTTGTAATTGAAACTGTTCTGTCGTGTTTTCGTGTAGCCTATGACATTAGGATTGCGACTATTTCTTTCCCCTTTTTGCGAATCACATAATTCTATCTACTGTAATAGAAAAAAATATAGTAGCTTCTTAAAGGCGAATTTACACTAAGGAAACATATAGACAGAAGAAAGGTAAATAAAATCCAAAAAACAAAACTTAAAATCATAAAAAACAAAAAAAAGAAAAAGACTTTCCATCCTCATGTGAAGAAAGCCATTTTTTATAACCTATAATCAATTTAAAAAGAAAATCTTATCAATTAATATTAAATAAAATATAATATAATAT
>Ga0123340_1004465_pt1 | contig 13267 bp, 8 predicted proteins | sample SirMexnodulemix_FD_89961 | JGI IMG/M metagenome (GOLD analysis project Ga0123340, IMG submission 89961) | Root nodule microbial communities of legume samples collected from Mexico - Siratro Mexico nodule mix | ecosystem: Host-associated > Plants > Roots > Nodule | place: Mexico: Nepantla... | reverse complement strand
TTAAAAAAAAAAAAATACAAAAATAAAAATAAAAAAAACACAAACAGGAAAGGAAAGTTTTATAATAAAAAAAAAAAAAAAAAGAACACGAACTATCAAAAAATGGGAAACTTACCACCAAAAGTAAAATGTAAGAGAAGATAATTAAGCTTTATTTAATAACTAGTAACAAGAATTACATTGATTTAGAAAGAAAGACCTAGGCAAAGAGAAGGTGTTGTGTGCCCCTGCAATTGAGAGAGCTAAAAGCAAAAGCAAATGGCGATGAATGTGAAGAGACTATTACTGCTGCTAAAACCGTTAAGTGTATCTTTACCACCTTCCCAGAGCCCCCCTCAGGTAACACTGTCTCCACCCACCCCTTTCACATGTTTCTATCATTCCCTTTCTTTGAGCATTCGTCTAGGAAACAACGGTTGAAGGGTTGGTTCCACACTTTCCCATATGCACGTATATTGCTTGATGAAATGTTAATGTGGGTTTGGTTTGTTTGTGCTTGGTTGGAAACTTGTATTGTAAAATGGGTAGATGGGAAATAGAAAAGGTCCAACATTTTTTTGTACATTTGTTATAACTAGTTAGGGTTTTCAGCGAAGTCTGTTATAGTAGAAAACAGAACTTTCGGTAGTTAGGTTATCTATAACACCAATTGTTTTTCAAGAGAGATTAATGAGAAGTTTTAGTTAAAGTTAAACCTTGTGTTCCTGTGAGTGATCACCGGAGTGAGTGGTTGTGTGAGGAAGAGTGTGCTGGCGAGTGGAGGCAGTGCTGGAGTGAGGCAAGCCGAGTGAGGTGCTGTTGTTCAGGGTTGAGCTTAGAGAGTGTGAGAGAAGAGTCAGTGACTAAGCGGCTGTGAGTATGAGAGAGACGAGTCTATAAGCGGCTGAGTGGAGAGAGGAAAGTTAGGATTTTTTTATTCTAACAATTGGTATGGCAGGGTTCAAATCTGGACAGCAGATACTTTCTTCCGTTTATATTCAATATTTTGCAACTGTTTCTTCAATGGGAGTTCTTGATCAGGCATACGTGCAGGCCCTTCCACTCTTGAGATTCAACAAGGAAGGAAATCTTCTTGCTGTCCCTACTGCAGACAATGGATTCAAAATTCTTGCTAATGTTAGTGGTCTTAGATCCTTAAAAACAGTTGAAACTCCAGGATTTGAAGCATTGAGTTCATCCATTGACTCTGCTGCTATGCAATTAAGACATCTGTCTCTTCTGCTGTTAATGTTAGTCCTGTTAACTGTGAAGTAGAAAGGAGCTCACCTGTCAGGCCTTCTCCAATTCTTAATGGAGGAGTCAATTCCATTGTTTGAATTGCAGAGAAACTGTGGAAGAGGGAATTGATAGAGGGAATAAATTGTTGATCCTGTTCAATGTCAGTCTATTATCGTGCCTGATAGTACATATTCTTCTAGCAAGGTTCTTCAACTTTTCTATACAAAACCCTAGTACTGGTCTATTGGCACTTGGTTCAAATGGTGTTCCGAGGTGGTCGCAGTGGGCTCGTTGTAAACAAATTTCAATGGGAAGGTAACTGCCAGCGTTGTTCCACAACATTGGCAACCCGACAGTGGTCTTCTTATGACTAATGATGTCTCGGGTGTCAACCTTGATGAAGTTGTTCCTTGCAATGCACTCCTAAAGAACGTCTCTTATGTTTTGCCTGCCTGTGGTGGAAAGGTTTCGTTATTTAACATGATGACATTCAATGTGATGACAGCATTCATGCCCCCTGCCTCTACCTTTCTAGCATTCCACCCTCAAGATAATAACATCATAGCCATTCTGATGGAGGATTCAACAATTTACATTTATAATGCTAGAGTGGATGAGATGAAATCGAAATTGAAGGGTCACCAAAAGAGAATTACTGGTTTAACTTTTTCAACCTGCCTTAACATCCTAGTTTCATCTGGTGGTGATGCTCAACTCTGTGTATGGAGCATTGATACATGGGTGAAAAGAAAATCAGTTCCTATACAACTGCCCACAAGAAAGGCTCCTGTCCATGATACTCGTGTGCAGTTTCATTTAGACCAATCCCTTAGTTGGCAGTATTTGACACCTCTAAGATGGATCAGATTCAGCAATGGGTTCCTCAGGATGTTCTGGCTGCTCCCATATCATATGCAGCTTATTCCTGCAATAGTCAGTTAATAATGCTACATTATGCGATGGAATCACTGGAGTATTTTATGCCAACAGCTTGAGACTAAGATGTCTTATTGCACTAGCCACGTACTTTTTACCTGTGAACAGCTTAGATCCAATGCCTTGAGGACAAGTCCTTGTTTGATGGAGGGAAATTTGTTATACCTCTTTATTAGAGTTAGACTTTTCAGTTGTGGAGAAGTCTGTGAGGAAGAGTGTACTAGCATTTGGAGGCAATGCTGGAGTGAGCCAAGCTGAGTGAGGTGCTGTTGTTCAGGGTTGAGCGTGGAGAATGTGAGAGAAGAGGCTGTGACTAGCAACTGTGAGTCTGAGAGAGACGAGTCTAGAAGCGGCTGAGTGAAGAGAGGAAAGTTAGGATTTTTTATTCTAACAACATTCCTCGCTCAACACTTCTTTATACGTTCTTGTTCATGTTGGTAAAAGATGGGGTAGTACCAGTAATTTAGTTTCTTACCAATGAATTAGAACCGTAAAAATATCTGTTTTTGTGTGTGAAGTGTATTAGGTGAGATCGGGTTTTTGTCAGAAGAGTTAATTTTGACCATTTAACAAGAAAATTCTTCTTATTGGGAGAAACTAGAACTACAAATGTAGAATATAAGATCATATTTGAAGAATTAAGATTAAAGAAAATTGCATGACTTTTTTATGTGAACATGTTACCACTAGCCTTTACTCTTAACCATGACTCTATGACTCAGATTTATTGTCCACCTTTCTTGCAATAAGAAGAGTTCTCTTAGTACTCCCTATATAATGAACAAAGGATAAGATACTAATAAGCTGATGTTTGTACTTTGGTTACTGTGGAAGTATCTAACAAATCAACCCTTATATATATATATATGATGCTATGATACACAAATACGATATCGGATATGATGTGTGTCTGATACGACGACATGCTTATTTTGAAAACAGCAGGATACAATGCGTAGTTAAAAGTGTATAACAATTCTTAAAACGTGATAAATATATAGTTGCAATTGTGAGGATCCAAATTAAGATCATATTACTTAGACATTGTCAAAATAAAACAATTATAAATTATTGTCTTCATAAAAGTATTAGTACTTCAAAGATTGAGTACTTCATCGTTAAGTATCAGTAAAGTATCTTAGAGTATTGGATCCAGATATTGGTTGATACGTGAAACAAATTGCAGTATCAGTGCATCAGATGTGATGTCTTACATCCTTACTTAATAAGCGGTGCTTCCAGGATTTTTGGCTTATAATGTACATGGATGATAGGAATAATTGTAGATATTTTTAGAGTAGTTCGAAATTTGAATTCTCTCACGAAAATTGCAGATCGTACAGTTCTTGGAGAGTAGGCGAAAGGTACACCATGATGCAATAAACTTTTGTCAAGCTATTCTGAAAAAAAGGTCAGTTGAATGGAAAGCTGTACTTCGTAACAATTTGAAACCACCCATTAATGATGTGGATCTAGTTGTTACACTTGGTGGTGATGGAACTCTTCTGGAGGCTAGCCATTCATTGGATGACAAAATTCCTGTCCTTGGAGTGAATTCTGACCCTACACTGATTGATGAGGTATATATACATATAGTTTTGGCTTTGTTATTGATATATTAGCTTCTATGTTCATATATTTTTCATATGATCATCTTTTGGATTATGCAAATAAAGAACCAAACTGACTAGGTTATTTGGTCAAATTCCGTTTGCAATAGGTGGAGCAGTTCAGCAGTGAATTTGATGCTACCAGAAGCACAGGCCATCTTTGTGCTGCTACTGTTGAAAACTTTGAACAAGTAAGCTTAACTCATCTCTACCTACATAGGAAGGATTATCAGTAATCAATTTCCTTCTTTGCTACTCCTTGAGGTGTGACAGCAAGCATGTGTAGAATGAAGTTTTATTATTCAGTAACTTGAAATGTTCAAATTTGATGACACTGTTGTTAATTTATCATAATGATGAACCAGTAATTACTCCTGTGAAATAATAGGATTGATTTGAGGTTCAGAATGTGCCTCTAATCAATTGCGAGAAATTAGACAAGCTAATATTGATGTCTGTCCAAAGTCCATCCCTCCTTTATAAGTACGTTTTTGGCCACTCAACTCAACTTTGATGCAGGTTTCAATTTTATCACAAAATCTGCAATTTGATACGATTGTATAGTCCGTAAGTTGATGAGCTGCAAGCCTGCAGCTCAAGTGGCATTATCTTTTGAAAAGGAATCAATACATAGAATAAAAGTTCTTAAATATCTAATTTGTCTAGCTTAAGCATAACAATTTGTTGTTCCCCATATTAAAGTTTTGGTATATGACCAATCTGGTCCTTGAACGTGTGACCCGTTGCCAATTTAATCGTTGAAAAAATGAAAAAAAGAAAAAGTCGACGAATGTGTAAATTATTTTCTGCTTTTAAGTTTTATGAGATTATTTTGTCATTAAAATATAATTTTAAGGATCAATTTGGTACTAAATCATAGATTGTTTTGTCTTTAAATTATAATATTCAAGGACCAATTTTGTATTTTTTTTACACAGTTAGGGATAAAATATTTTGTTCTTTCAAGAACTAAATTGTCACATTCCAGGATGAAATTGGTCATTTACCCTAAAGTTTTCTTGTTAATGATGTTACTCTATATTTTGTAACTTGTTCAAATTTTGGATAAATGTTCAGCTTCAAATGCTTATTTCTAGTGAAAAAAATTCATATTATTGTATGTATATGTCTGGACATGAAATCTAAGCTGAATATTCTCCTGCTTGTATGGGCAATTGAAAGGTGAAAAAGTGGGACAAAGTGTAACAAATAGAAATTAGGCAAAACCTGTGTTAAAATTATGAATTAGAAATTATTTTCATCTTTGAATTTTGTTGATTTCAGTATAATATTTCATCTATCTAGTTTTTAAAATCTTTTTCAGGTATTAGATGGTATACTTGAAGGTCAATTTCTTCCTTCTGAATTAACGAGGACCATGATATCTGTTAACGCACTACAGTTGTCAACTTATGCTCTCAATGATATCTTGGTTGCACATCCATGTCCTGCTTCGGTTTCCAGGTTCTCCTTTAGGTATGATCTATCCAGTGAGAAATTAAAAACTCTTCAACTCATACATTTTCTTAATTTCATATCAGAACATTAATTCTCTGTAAAGAAGCCAACTAAGCACATATTTTTGCAGAATCAAAGAGGGTGACACGCCATGTTCCCCTCTCGTTAACTGCAGATCAAGTGGTCTACGAGTTTCAACAGCTGCTGGTTCAACTGCTGCAATGCATTCAGCAGGTGGATTTCCAATGCCAATTTTATCTCGGGATCTACAGTACATGACAAGGGAGCCTATTTCACCTGGGGCAGCCTCAGATCTTATGCATGGATTGATCAAACATGACCAGACATTAGTTGCTACATGGACCTGTAATAAAGGTGTGATATATATTGATGGTTCTCATATCAATCATGCCATCCAAGTTGGAGATATCATTGAGATATCTTCCAGAGCACCAGTTCTCAAAATTATCTTGCCTCATCATTTGTTATAGTTAGAGAAGATGACAACTCAATTTCACGGTATATCCTCATCGGGAGAATAAGCAAATTTTGCTGGGGTATTAGTGTGTTTATGAAAACTTTTGGCCACATGAGCTGACATGGCTGTAAGCTTGCAATGTTCTTAAGGGTTGAGCTACAAATGCAATTCAGAATCTCATGCATTATTATGGTGGCCATAAATTTGAAGCTGACTTGACTTAGATTTAGGAGGTTAAAGTATTCTATGTACGCATCACTCAAGCTCCAAGGGGAGTGTATATTTCATAATGGAAAGTCTTGTCAGGGCATTTTGCTACTCAGTGCATCTCAACTTTTATCTTTTATGGTGGATGAGAGAGCTTTGTTACACACTTCCCTTTTATTAAAGCTAAAAACAGGCCCATCTTGGAGATGCTATTGTATTTTTTTTGCTGATATTTGGCTGTAAAGAATGTTCTTGCAATGTATATACACGACCGAATATGCCAGTCCACTACCAACCAGATTATGTGCTGCTACTGCCTAATGATTTGGTAATCTTACAAAATACATGCAGATTAACATTTTTTTATGCCTTTTCTGTTGGCTGATATAGGAATACATCGCAATCAAACCATATACACCGTTTGAATTCCAGTGTCAATGCAATCTTTACCCTTTGCAATAAAGTGTAGACTGAAAGAATGCGCGAACTTTTACGGATCGGATCTGGTTTCTGTAACATCATGTTCAATAAAGCACAGCTTTGGAGCTTTAATGTAACGTCACTTTAGTATAGGTTTACATATGATTTTATTCTCTCAAAATATCTCAATTTTCAGCTTTCGGTTATATAAAAATGGCTTGGTTCTAGTTTCTTGTTGCGCGTTTTTATGTACTGGCGGGAAAGTACATTCTTATCATTTTGTTAGAATTTGAGTATTAGCTGGACAAATTTCTCTACAAATTCGTTAAGAGAAAAAAATGTGAAGGAAAAAAAAAGTCTGAGTTACAATTATTCTCTCCCAAAAGTATTCAGATAAAAGAATATCATCGTTTACATGCATATTCACTTGGTTCTCATTCCAGTTGGTTTGCAACAGATGAGCCGTTTGATTATCTGTCTCAGAATATCTTGAAGCCAAGCACCCAAGCATGTTGATGTAATCGTTTTTTCCAATATGAAAACATGTATCAATGAATTAACAATTGATTATGAGTTAATTTATTCGACTAAGTATGTCTTGTTTTTCATTCATAATATAATCGATTTGATTGCTAAGTAATTGATTGTTCATTCTATTACTCTTCACCTTTGATTAAATAAAATTTTATAAAATGGTACAAAAGCCAAGCCCCAACTTTTATAATTATTCAAATTTAATGTTCTTTCTCCATTGCTTACTTCCTGATGAGATGTTTTGAATCTCTCTTGCATCCTTCTTAACTACTTAGTTATTGATAAAATGACTTCTCCATTATTAAGGCCTAGAAAATCTAATATAGTCTAAAAACATTATATTATCTCTTAGTTAAAGTTTTAACGATGACAAATTAATGTTATCTAAAGTCAAATATATAGCTTACATATATGCATAGAATGTCAGATATAAAACAAAATATTGGAAGGTCCAAAATTTTAGTTGATAATGATTAAATATTTTGTAAACAACAACATTCAATAGTTTCTACATAGGTAATTAATGATACATGGTAAGTGTCTAATGATTTTAGCAATGACTATAAATACTATATACAAATAATTAATATAAAATCAATTATGAACGCTTGTAGTGATCGTATAAAAGGAAACAAATGTGATATTTGTTACTATTGTTTCTATCTTTATACAACTATTTGTTTAAAAAAGAAACACGACTTTCTATGAGAAGACACAAAACAAAGTGAACAAATAAATTCAAGTAATTTTGCACGACAAATTTTAAGGATTACATTATATTAGAACAAAATGAAGAGAAAATTACTTAAGTAAAGATCATATTTGGAGAACAATCACCGAATCACTCTCAAACAATTAAATTTCCCTTAAATTTTAAGTTCAATACAGGTCACATTTCTCAAAGATTTCATACCTTAAATTAGCACAAAAATTAAAGCATGGAATAAGAAATATTTGAAAGCATCAATTGAAGAAACAATTCTTGCGACAAGCTTTAGACTTAATCCTTGCAAAACAAAAATTAAACTGAACAAATGAAACCAGGAATGGAATCACACTTTATGAAAATCTCAGTGAAAAATATATTCACAATTGTGCATCACAAATTTCGATGAAAAATTAATTCGCACTGAATCTAGTATAGTATTTTAATCACGTTCAACATTAATATTCTTACTTCTTGAATTAATTAAAATGCAATTAGTATCATGAAGCAAAGAAAATAAGCAAAGAACATAGAAGAAATTTGAAATTAAAACTGTTAACACAATTCTTGAATCTTGAACTGGTAGGAAAAATATTAGCTATCCATTTTAAATGTAAGAACAAAATGTAATCCCGAAACAAAAACTAAAAGAATGTAAATAAATGTATAGAAAGCAATGTATAATGCAATTAAGAATTTGGATGAGGAAGAAATGCAAAAGACTTTAAAGAAAAGAAAGCAAGAATTAAAAGAAAGGAACGAAAAAAAAAAAAACAAAAGAATTGGAAAAAATTTGAATAAGAATAGGAAAGAAGACAAGAACTTTGATTCTGAATTGACAAAAAGTACAATGTAAACTGGAAATGTGTCTAAATCTCATAGCAAATGAGCATTTGATCTAAATCTAAATCAAAGTGATCAATTGATCAAGTTATTCCCTTGTTTAAAAGGTTCTCACCTATATTGTTTTTGAAATACAACACTAAACAAAATCTAACATCACATTCTAAAAGTTAAAAGAAAATGTGTAAAGGGATGCAAATCTTTTCATTGCATTTTGGAACTTTTATAGTCCAAATTGGTTTATTCTTATATAAGTTAAGAAAAGAGTTCAACACAAATGATAACTAAAAACACATAAATATAAAACATGGTCATACTTCGTCTATAAGACGATAACCTAATGAAAAACTACAAATAAGATGCAATTGTTTCATTTGACAGACAATACAACATTATATTGTCATTTCTTACTTTTGACAAAGTGCTTATATAACCATACTATATGCTTATACGATTAGACAATACACGTAGAAAACATATACTCTATGAATATATACGTGTGTGTACGCATGCACACACATTTATTATTTGGATGTAGGAGATGTTTACTGTCTTCGTCTACTAAAGAGACTCGTTAAAGGCGCAAGTTAAAGTCAACATCAAATGATCATTTCAGAAAATAACTAAAGTTGTCTTCTTCACCAACTTCCTAAATCTGACAACATTTCAATTCTAACCCAACTATCTACCTTATATAGTATGCACTTTTACCATTAGATGGTTTAAAAGGCTATACTACCTAGGAGATGAGCATTGTCAGTGATCAATGACATTAAGAAGAAATGCATTTAATGCAATGATTATATTTAAGCTCATCAAGTGCAAAAAGGACATTAAAACAACTGAAATTGCTTAACGGATAGAAGCGGTCTTTCAGTAGCCATTGATGAGTCATTATTTTCCCCTATTTACTTGTCTTTATGTACCTATTTTTATTAGTGATTTATGTTTAACTGGTTATTATTTTCTCTATACTGTTTGGGCTTCATTTACCATAAATTCGTAATTTTATTTAATTCAAATTTTCTGAGTTAATTTTATTATTATTTTTAGGCCAGCTTTGGAATTTTATTAGGCTTGGAAATTAATTTTGGAATTGAAGATGAACTATCATATTATCAGTTTTTATTTTTAGTTTTTATTCATTGGACAAGAATTGAATAAATTTGGGCCCATTAGGTTTAGTGTTGAGACTTATTTAGGTCTAGCCGCCTGTTACAGAGAAGGGAGGCGAATAGAGAAGCAAACAGTTCTGTATTCTCCACTTTTGGGATTCAATTCATTTTCTCTTTCTAAAAAAACTGGTTCTGTATTTTTTTTCTTTTCTCTACAATTACGTTATGTTTTTGTTTCAATTCAATTGTTATTTTATTTTAATTTAATTTCGTTTTCTATTTTAATTTTGTTTTGTGTTTAATCTCTGTTTTCTTTATTCGACTTTAATGCAAGACTAATTTATAAGGTTATCCTTTTGATTGAGATTGCAATGAAGCTTTGAGGTTGCTGTTGTGTTATTTTTGCTCTCTTCGTCTCTTAACTCTTCATTATTTTATTTCTATGCTTAATGCTTGTACTGGTTCATGCTTAATGTTTTAGTTAATATGAATTTTGTGTCTCTGTTCATGCTTAATGGAGTGAGTTACGAGTTATTGGGATGGAATGAATGATGTATGTGAATGTTTAATTTGCATAAGGAAAACTTGTGTTAATTATCGCTTATTTAATTAATTCGGGTTGGAATTAGGGTTTAATAAGTTGAACATGAAATTCTGTATCCTGTGATTTAATTCGGTTAAGGAAATCTAATTCAGTTGTTGGTTTTTATTTTATTAAATATTTCACGAAATCCCTCCTTTTTTCTCTTTGTGTGTTTAATCCTTTGATAGAAACTAGGTCCTTGGGAGACGACCTAGGAGTTACCTCCTAGTACTGCATTTAACTACAATTATTTGACCGGATATGGCTTCGATCAACCATCTTCTTCTAGTTCATATATAAAGAAAATTAACAAAAAAAAGAATGAGAGAGTACAAAGGAGATACCATGCCAAATTACTGCTCAAATGAAGAGCACTCCTCAAAGTTGTCAAGAGAGTTGAGGTTGCACCATGTTAAAAAAAATTTCATATGTAAAACAATCCTCAAAGCTTCATAGAAGGATCCCCAAGCTTAGAGAAAGACGCTGCCAAATATATGGATCCATTCAAGCCACAAGGAGAACACTAACAATGTTTCTCTAACCGTGTAGAAGAGAATGTTTATCCATTATATATGTCGAAAAACACAACCCCTTCCTATAGAGAGCTTAAAACCATGTATTCTTCAAAAGACACAAACACTTTCTAGTAGTCAAAACCAATTATCAGACAATCATTCAAACCTTCAACCTTTCTTATGTTAGCCAAGACTGACTAAAGGGCAAAGAATATTCAATTCAGCTAGGAGTTACTTGAGGAAAGAATATTCCTTGACGGAGACAACTAGGAGTGATTGTGTAAAGAATATTTGGTGTTAGACAAGAGTGGCGTGAGTAAAGAATACTCAATGAGTTAGCCAGGAGTGGCTACGAGCCCAAAGTACTTAGTTAAGTCAGGAGTGGTTGATGTCAAGAATACTCGAGTGTACTTCACAATGGTAACCTGTCTAATTGAACTTGGCATGTTGGCCAAGAGTTGGATGTAGTTTGTTGGAGATAGACAAACCAATATAAATTGGTGTGTATATGTTCTTTCTTCCTTGTATCCTTTACATTATATGTTATTATCAATTGCACTAACCTAAGAAGGAGAGTTATTGTCAAGGAGAGTTATTGTGAGAGTACTTTAAATTTTTTTTATCAAAGTGTTTTTAGATGAAATATTTAAATCTACATAAGAGGAGGTGTGTCAAACACAAGAAATATCTTATCACTTATTAAATTAAACTATAAAATACCTCAATCAAGTGATTTAGTTGAGTTGCAAAAATTGTATCTGTTGTGACCTATTAGAGAAAAGAGTTGCGTTTCAAATATGTTTGTCTAATCAAGTTTGCTATGAAGTGCTAAGGAGGCATCATTTGTATTTCATTAGATGCATTTGGTTGAAAAGTATTAATGAAACACACTTCACGTTAAGATAGTATGTCTCAACAAATCAGCCTAAAACATACTTGTATTTGCATAAGTTCATCAGATGAAACACTTATCATCTAACCTCTTAATTGGAAATTTTATATGAAGACTCATAGTGAGACTATGCTTGCAAAAAGTTTTAAAAATTAATTACATCACAATTCAACCCCCTTCTTTCCATTTCCCTCCCTGTTTTTCACGTGTGTCCTCAACTGTGTTTTTCTTCTTCTTGATGATCTGCAACTTTTATTTGTGTTTATTCCCTATGCAACGTCCTTGACAATGCTAATCTTCTTAGATAAAATAACCTTTTGCACCAATTCATGGTAAAAATGCACACAATACAAGGCACACAATTGGGTCGAGTTGAAATACTCTTTATGTCAGGCGGTTGGTGAAGAAATCAACTTTAGTTTTTATTCCAAGAGACCATTTGATACTGATTTTGCTAGCACATTTAACGTATCTCTTTGGAAGATTAATGCAGTAAAACGACATTAATTGCTCATATAGTCTCATTTTATAAGCATATGATTTGATCATGAGAGTGTTTTATTAGACGTAAGAAAATATTGCATAGTATTGTATCGTCTGACAGAAAAAAAAAATACTTGGGGTCTTACATGATGTTATTGAAACCATTAGTCTCATAAACGATGCATGATTAATGTTTTATGCCTTTTGGTTTTCAACACTTCATCAAAATTACATGGTGTTAGATTTTTCAATGAACACCAATAAGGTCCATTGACATAAATCGAAGTCAATTTATGAAATGACATTTCTAAAGGTTGGTTCAACCAAAAATAATGCATGAAAATATATGTTCCAAACATGTGCTATCAATATTAGAACAAGCTATAAATACAAAGACAAAACCACTAGAATACACAACAAAGTTATAGGTTAACTATAGAAAGAGGGGATTGAATACAACTATTAATTTTAGGAAACTTTTTGTAACGGGACTATTAGACCTAATTGGGGGTTGTTTAATAGATATATAATACATTCCTCTTTAGAAAGGGATAATCAACAAATAATGTATGAAAAAAGTAGGTACAATACTAATACATAATTTTGACTCGTTCACCTAAATAGGTCTACATCCAATTCTCCAATGTTAACAACAATAGGTTCCACTATTGATATGTTTAGCATGAGAGGTGCTATATAAAATGTTTGTTTTAAAGCTTTCTTTTAGATTTAAAGATGCATTCAAGGATACTTTCCTTTAGACACTAATTTAATCCAAGTGAGTTTTACAAATACGAAGGTTTGCATAAAAAGAAAAACATAAATATGGATTCAAATAAAATAATTACACAAAAATAGACAGGATAAAGGATAAAAAAATAAGAAAAAAATTAGAATTATACGATAATTCAAAAACAAATAAATAAATAATAAAAAGAATGGAGAAGCTTATAGAGATGGAAGAAGAGTGTTACTTGAAGACAATTTTAACTTAAACTTTATGATAAGATTTAGGAAGAATCACCATTTATTTCTTTAAGAGTCTATAATAAGATCTAAAGAAGTGATTTCACACAAGTACTCTTACAACTCAAATTTTCATTCATCAACAAAAAATAAATTAATAAAAAGGGAGAGGTTATTAAGAAAAAAGTCTAAGCGGTCTTAATTTATGTATATGAATATGTATAACACATGAATATGTTTATACAATACTACAATATTCTTATTCTTATTTTTATTGTTGAATTTATAGTTTCATTTATACCT
>Ga0123340_1004462_pt1 | contig 13272 bp, 8 predicted proteins | sample SirMexnodulemix_FD_89961 | JGI IMG/M metagenome (GOLD analysis project Ga0123340, IMG submission 89961) | Root nodule microbial communities of legume samples collected from Mexico - Siratro Mexico nodule mix | ecosystem: Host-associated > Plants > Roots > Nodule | place: Mexico: Nepantla... | reverse complement strand
TATATATATATATATATATATATATATACGAAAGTATATGTTAGTACATACATACGTAAGTCCTAGTGTATTTCTTTTTTGTTGGAAAAATGTCTCTTATGATGTAATTTGGAAAAATTCAGAAAAAGATAAGTGTAGGAGAAACAACAAAAATCAAGAGATTTGATATTTAGTTTTTTTTAGTTTCATGAATTTAGGATGTTAGTTACCAAGTCTAGTAGTCAGTTTGTAACAGACTTTTTGATTTTATAATTAGTTTTAAACTGTTTTTTGATTTAGATATGTTTTTAAATTATGGTTTTACATTTTGTTTTTATTGAAAATGTATAAATATTAGTTTATATCAATAAAAATATATCATTGCACTCAAATATATCTATAAAGTGGTATCAGAACTCTTAGTTCTTAAGGGCCTGTGTGAGTGAGAGTGATCAGAAAACCTGTGAGACGAGAGTTCTTGAAGAGAGTGAGAGATGTCTACAAACTTCATGGCAGCACCACCAGTCTTTTCTGGTGAACACTATGAGATATGGTCAGTTAAAATGAAGACCTATCTAGAAGCGAGTAGATTGTGGGAATCTGTAAACACTGAAGGTCAGCCGTGACAGGCAGATCCAACTGTGGCTCAAATTAGAGCTTTCAATGAGGAAACAAAGATGAGAGCCAAGGCCAAAGCTTGTATTCACTTTGCGGTTTCCGAAGTTGTTTTCACGAGAATCATAAATTGTGAAACAACAAAGGAAGCATGAGATACTCTTCAAGTTTCGTTTCAAGGTAATGAACAAACTCGGCAAATGCAAGTTCTTAATCTAAGAAGAGAATTTGAAATGCTGAGGATGAAGGAGAATGAGACTATCAAAGAATATTTTGATAGACACTTGATGCTAGTAAACAAAATCCGTTTACTACAAGAAGACTTGCCCGATAAGAGGGAAGTAGAGAAGGTGATGGTAAGCCTCCCCGAGAGGTTTGAAGCAAAGATATCTTCACTTGAAGATTCTAGAGATCTTTCGCAGATCATAATAACCGAGCTCATGAATGCTCTGCAAACTCAGGAGCAGAGGAGATTGTAGAGACTTGAGCCGAGTATCGAAGGGGCTTTCATGGCCAAAGAAAAGAAGGAGTCTGGGTCGAAGAAAAAGAAGAAGACTTGGAAGAACAAGAAGAATGAAGTTGGCGGTGGTGAAAAAGAAAGTTATCCACCATGTCAACGTTGCAAGAAGTCATCACATCCACACTGGAGATGTTGGTGGAGACTCGAGGTGGTATGTAGATCTTGCAACCAAAAGGGTCATGTAGAGAAGGTATGCAAAAGAAAGCAACAAGAGGTGCAAATTGCTCAAGAGACTGATTATGAGAAGGAGGAGCATCTTTTTGTGGCAACTTTTTGCTAGTGACATCACTAGTGAAACATGGTTGATTGATAGTGGACGCACTCATCACATGACACATGATAAGGGCATGTTTGTAAAGCTGAACAAAACCCATCTTTTGAAAGTCAGAATTGGGAATGGAGATTATATTGGGGGTCAAAGGCATATGTGATATTGCCATTGATTCTGACTCAGGTAAAAGAATAATCTCTGATGTTCTATATGTTCCTGAGATTGATCAAAATTTGTTAAGTGTCAGACAACTTTTAGAGAAAGATTATGCTGTTGTGTTCAAAGATAAAACTTGTGAAGTCTTTGATTCAACTAGCATTAAATTGATGTCAATAAAGATGAAGGGCAGAAACTTCTAGGCAAACATACAAACCGACTTAGCCTATTCCTCTACGGCTAAAGTTGGGAATTGGGAGAAAATGGAAACAATTGAGAAAGCAAAAAAGAAGAAGAGTTGCACGTTTAAAGGCAAGCAAGGATCTGTTACTGTTAATGGCCCTGTTGGTAGATCAATGAGAATTGAAGAGAGGCCCAGGGGCCAAGTTACCAAATTTATTAACAGGGATGATATTAAGGAAAGACCAAATTTATTAACAGGGATGATATTAAGGAAAGACCATCATGTATTCCTATAGCAATTTTAGAAGCTAAGGTCAAGGCAACCAAGAAATCTGTCAAGAAGAAAAACAAGGATGCCTGTCGTGAAGAAGCAGATCAAAGTCCACGGAAGAAGATTTTGAAGATCAATAATCAATTAGTTGATATTTTAATTAAAGCTCCTTCAAGAGGTAGATTTGAAGAATTGAAAGACAAAATTGGAATTTACATCAAAAAAGGCAAGGAGAAGTGTTGGAAAAATGCCTCTTATGATGTAATTTAGAAAAATTCAGAATAAGATGCTGGAGAAACAACAAAAATCAAGAGATTTGATATTTAGTTTTTTTAGTTCCATGAATTTAGGGTGTTAGTTACCAAGTCTAGTAGTCTGTTTGTAACAGGCTTTTTGATTTTATAATTAATTTTAAATTATTTTTTATTTAAATATGTTTTTAAATTATGGTTTTACATTCTATTTTTATTGAAGATGTATAAATATTAGTTTATATCAATAAAAATATATCCTTGCACTCAAAATAGATCTACACTTTTTTTTACAGTTTAACCTTGTTTTATTCATGTGTATTTCGTTGTAAAAAATATATTGAAGGATTTTATAATTGTTAAAGATAATTTTGCTTATAAAAAAGGCACCTGTAATATTATTAGTGAAGATGAAAAAGAATGATCTGTTACCAAATTCAATTGGTGTATATATAACTAAATAAATCAAACAAAACTAGCACAAAGACCTCAGAATCCAATACACTAATTCTCCCCAACTTTAACTAGAAGCATTCTCTAAAAAAAGGTATTTTAAGAAGTTCATAATCAAGGACTAAAATTTGATAATGAAGCACTTGCACGTCCAATAACAGAGTAAAACACCACATTGGCTCAAAAATAGCCATTCCCAAAAAGCTTAAGCTACACACTCTGATTCTATATTCATCGTAACGTTAGAACTTTTTGCACCACACGAGAGATTGGCTCGTAAAAGACCACCAAAGATTTCAAGTTTCACTTTATATTGATATTTTCCACTTTGAATAGTTGCTAAATTAAAGAGAGATTAAGCAGAACCACACATATTGACATACTATTTCATTTTGATTAATTAAATTTTATGTGCAAATTTTTTAAATAGGCATGGATTTTATCATCACTTTTTTTTTAAGAAAACAAAAGTAAAAGGTTGTAGAAGTCCATTTCAAATTATAAAGGGTTGAACAAAAGAAAAAACAGAAACAATTGTGTAGCAACCACCACCAGTGACTACACACATATCATTCAACATGGCACAAGATTGAGGATGCATGTAAGTTGTAACCTTTGCTTTTGCTTTTCGCTTTTCAGTATACATCCCCCTGTCATGATCACATTACTTTCATACTTCTCCCCTATTACACTACAGAATAATGGAAATAAGGTAAAAAGGCTATGATATGACATGCACATTTGTTATTAACTTGTGTGTGTTCATTTTTGTCAACTTTTATGGTTCCTTTTTGTTTCTCTTTCCAACAACATACAATTAGGGGAGGGAGGGGACCTCCTCCAAGGGCAATAAGGGACACATGTGATAATGTGCACCATCCTCTTCATACTTCTATTGTTCAAACCTTTCCAACACATTTGATTTAGTGTTTTTTTTTTTTTTAAAAAAAAACCATAAGACATTCTAAAGAAAAAAATATATTTGAACTAATTTGTATAACTTTTTAAACTAATTTTTAGTTGATGAAGAAACTTATTTTATTTTTTTCATTTTTTTTTCTCCAAGTTACTCTATAATAAAGTTTGTCAAACTTTTAATTATTTTTTTTTTCAGATTTTAACCTTTTGTGCCCACTATCTAATTCACTAAATCTTTCTTACATTCAATGATTTGAAATCAGTAATAGATGTCATAGTTAGCAAGCATTTTAATTTGTAAAAGAAATTGGAAGTAACATTTTAAAGTTAAACAAAATGATATATATTTCCCATAGCTAGAGCTAAAGACTTCTCACTCTTGGCACTTTGAAGTTAATACAATCATACAAATCCAGATATTTGGATTGTTTTCTTTCAATATATTTCAATAACAAATATACTCAACTTCAACAACAATGAGAATCCCATCGTCCCCAACATTAAACTAACAAAATGATATTTAACCGACATATAAACTTCATACTTTTTATGTTTTCTTCCTATATTTTATATGTAAAATTGACGTAAAAAGTCTAAAATAACTACTATAAGAAGTATTTCCACACAATAGTGATTAGGTTCATATAATTATTAATTAGACTTTAGAGACCTATAATTCTTCTTTATTATTATATTGACTGCATACATGTGGTGGCTAATATGTCAATTTGGAACTCTAGCATACCAGAATTGATTTGGCTCCAATTTGGAAATTTTAGAATATATTAAAACCCGTTATTTTTTAAGTAAAAAGAATATAGGAATTATAGGACATGAAAACTGTATTAGTATTATCTTTGAACTATGGTTTTGTTTCTAAGTAGAAACGTCAAAGTGTTATACATTATAGTATGCCATGCGAAATTATTGATCTTGGTTAAATTTTTTTAGCTTTAATATATATATATTTTTTATTTTTGCATAACGGATTAGAGGTGGTATAGAAGTGGGAAAATTATGAAAACTTCTTCAAGTGAAATTCCATAAGGGAGAAATGAGTTTTTTTTTTTTCCTCTAAAATTTCATTTAATGGAATAAAAATAAAGAAAAATGACTCATAATGGACCAATTTCACTTAGTAAAATTTATTTCGTTGAATGAATTTCTAAAAAGAAACTTACTATTCTTATTTTAAATAGTTGTGTTAAATAATTTTAGATTATATTGACAATTATATAAGCATCTTATAAAATTGATATATTATATTTCATTATTAATTGATTTGTCTAGTGAAGACAAAATATGTTACAAATATATTTAATAGTAATTACTAGAAAAGTAATACCTTTGAATAAGAGTATAAAAGATGACATGATTGCAATAATGTAGAATCATTGAGATAATTGGTGTATGAGGTTAAAATTATCATTCTGCATAGAGTTAGAGATTCGAGATATAATATGTTTAGATTTTATCAATGAATCAAGAAGATTTATAGGATGAAAAATTGATAAAAGTTTTTACATGACACTTTTAATAAATGTCTAAGGAACTATTATGATCTTGCGTGGATCTCAATTTGAATTGAAAGAGTAATTTTGATACTCAAGTGTAGTTAATACAGTATATTCTTAGAAAGTTGTAATCATAATTTGTTTTTTTTTTATATTTATAAACAATAAATATGATTGGTTATTATTATTAAATACTTTATATGATTTATATAATATTTTATTATCATTAATTTATATTTTTTATTTATTTTTGTAGTGTGAGTATACAACAATACATGTTTTAGACTGACTCCAATACTAAAACAATGGAGGTTTATTTAATTATGAATATTTATTATTATCTTATATATATAATTTTTAATAGTTTCATTTGAAATTTATAGGTATAAAAGGTATTCTTTAATGAGTATCATTATTTAAAGAAATTAATCCTTAATATTTGAAATATAAAATAAAAGTAAAACAAAAAGTAAAATAGAATGACATAAAAAAAGCTTTTTAATAATATGAATATTGTTGCCCATACTGATAATTGGGATCGGAAGTATAACTTTGATGCCTAGGCATATCTTGATATTAGGTTACGTGTTGGTCTAAAAATGAATATAATTTTTCAAAAGTTGTCGAGTTTGAATTTGTTTATTTTGTTTTATAAACAAAGATGTGATTGATTATTATTAATAAATAATTGGGTGAGATCTATATAACTTATTTTATTAACTTATATTTTTGTTATGTTTGTTTTATAATTGAATTCAATACGTTGCGAATAATAATTGGTTTAAAATGTTAAAATTATGGTCTGTCTTAATAAAAAAATATATATATTTGTTCACCTTTACCCATGAAATCGTGACTTGGAATTCAAAATTATATGTTGGAACAATTTCAGTTGAACAGAGGAATGTATGATTGGAAATATTAGCACAAACATTATTCTATTGGCAATAGCTAGTCAACTAAACATCTCTTGGAACCAAAACATAAGAATCTTTTGTTACTATTTTACCAGTTTTGTTGACATTTTTAAGCATCTAAAGCTATGATATTTTTCTTGAAAAGATGTTGGTTAAACTTTTAATGGACTTCATATAATTTAAAGTTCAACATTGTGAAATAAATGAATCGACAAGAGAAGAAGCAGGAACAAATAAGAGAACGAAACGTGAGTAGAGTGAGAGTGAATGAGGGACGAAAAAGCAAAGTGGAGGCAGCATCTCCCTTTCTTTCTCCATCACAAAAGCATCCATCACCAACACCACCAAATACACAGTCACAACCACCACTGTTAAAAAACAAACTCAAATTCTAAACTAAAATAAATGTTAAAAATACCCAAATTATAATATAATTTAATGAAATCAAATTAGGAACAGGAACAAACGCTTTCGAAATATATATAGTTTTAGTTTTTAAACTTTCTCGTATCCGCTTTATATATTTGAGACATGTAATGTAATGCAATGTAGTTTAAGGTTTATGCGAACGTGAACTCACAAACACAAAATAACATTCGACAACTCCAATGTTAAACTTCCTTTTCTTTTACTGATTATTTTTTTTGGAAGTGCCGTAGAATAAATTTAAATTATTATTTATAATTTTTTTCACTTTTATGAACGTCGGCGATGCCTACGCCGGTTGCAGTAGCGATACAATGCCTGACGGCGGAGGCCGCAAATACGCTCCACGACGCCGTATCGGTGGCCCGACGGCGCGGCCACGCCCAGACCACTTCACTGCACACAGTGTCCGCTATGCTCTCCCAGGCGTCCTCTACCTTGCGCGACGCATGCGCACGCGCCCGAAGCGCCGTCTACTCGACGCGCCTCCAATTCAGAGCCCTCGAACTCTCCCTCAGCGTGTCACTCGACCGCGTGCCGTCAGACTCTTGCGGCGGCGACGATCCTCCGGTGTCGAACTCGCTCATGGCTGCCATCAAGCGGTCGCAAGCCGCGCAGCGCCGCAAACCGGAGAACTTCCACCTCCAGCAGCCTTGTTCCGTTAAGGTGGACCTGCAGCACCTGATCCTGTCCATCCTCGACGATCCCATCGTGAGTCGCGTCTTCGCCGAAGCGGGTTTTCGGAGCTCCGAAGTCAAACTCGCAGTCCTCCGTCCTCTCACCCGCCTCATGCACCAACAACCTCCCCTTCGCCGGAGCTTCCCCTTCCCTTTCTCCGGCGAGGACAACTACGATCATCGGAGGATCGCGGAGGTGCTATCCCGGAAGAGAGGCAGGTATACAGTTTGTTGGAGATTAATAATTAATTATTACCTTATACTTTGCAGCTGTAATTATTCATTTAATTTCGTATAATTTTTATACTTTAAAACTTACTTATACTTTTTAATCTATTTTAATGTTTAAAATTTAACAACACATTAGTGTCGCACTTTTTACATGCTGATTAGTAATAAGACTTTTGAGGAGCGTGCAATTCTCGTGTTCATTCTATTATTATATTTCTTCTTTCTTCAATTCTCTTCTCCAAAATGTGCTTTGTGCAAGGGCAGAAATCCCTTGCTTCTGGGTGCACGTGCACGTGACGCGGTGTGGAGTTTCGCGGAAGCAGTGGAGCGGCAAAACAGCGCCGTTTTACAGCAGTTGTGCAGTTTGCGCGTGGCGCGCATTGGAAGAGAGGTTATGGAGTTTGTTAGCGGGAGCTGTGGAGAAGAGGGTGTGCGTTCGAGGTTTGAAGAGATTGGTGGTATGGTGGAGCAGCGCGTGGGGAAAGGTATAGTGGTGGATGTGGGAGAGTTGGAGGATTTGGTGAATGAAAAAAACGGTGGGGGTGAGAGTGAGGCAGTTAGGTATGTGATTGTAGGGCTAGGAAAGTTGTTGGAAGTTAGTTACGGAAGGTTATGGCTCATTGGTGCTGCCACAAACTATGAAAGGTATATGAAATTTGTGGAAAGGTTTCCTTCTATAGACAAGGTTTGGGACTTGCAGCTTCTGCCAATTCTCTCTGTTCTTCACTCTCCATTATCTGCTCAACCATATCACACTCCCAGGTATGGCCATAAATCACCAATTTGCCAGCTTTTGTGTTTTTCTTTTTGTATATTAGGAAGATATACTTGTTTGTTTTCTTTTTATGTATACTTCTTACTAAGTATTAAAAAAAATATTATTGAAAAATGTTTTAGAAAGGAATTTGCTGCGTATCCGAAAATGTTGGTAAAAAAATCAGCACATTTTGTATATTTGCTAATATTTACATATTTTATTACAAATTTATGCAAATAATTTATATATACACCTCTATACTTATGTTAATACTGAATGAATGTTTGAGGCGCGAGATTTAATTTAAACAATTTAGAAACCACAAAGACTAAATGTAAGTAATTAAATTTAAACATATCAAAATCTCACATAAATTAAAATACATAGAGATGTGCATTGTCATTATGAAAAATATGCTCTTTTGTCTTGGTAGTAATTGATATAATATGAGTGCGAAAAAAAATATAAAGGACTTATATAAATATATTATATACATATGATTCAAACTAAAATAATGTGATTTAATTTTATTGCCTTTAATTTAATTTTCCAACTGACTTTTTTTAAGTACTATTATCATATTATTATATTCAAAATCTTTGGAACTTGTTATTTATATACATTTTTTTTAACTTTTAGTTTGTATAAGTTAAGTTAATAAGGTAAGCTGAGCAATTCATGATAATGAATCAAACTAAGTTTGCATTTAAAATAAAATTTGTTTCAAACTTGCGGTAAATTTTAATTTTAAACTGGACTATAGTTGATTCGATTCACCTAACTTTTAGTATTTGGATATAATTATATTGCACCGGTGTCACATTTGTTATTCCGATTTTCTTCCTTAAAGGATAAAATAAAACACTACCACGATCATTTCGTAAATAAATAGAATTCTGTTTCTTTAACGTAGTAACTAGTTTTACACGACAACACAAATTTTCTCTAAATTAGATATTTTTTGGTCCCGCTGTTCTGACTCATTTTATTTACAGCAATATTAATGCATAATTGATTCATTTGTCTGATTTGCTATTCTTTTCTTTCTTTAATTTTACTTCCTGGTTTGATTTATTTTATTGTGTTTGCCATCAATATGGTGAAAGGTGTGAGCCAAGTATTCTCGCTGCTTCAACTGTTGATCTATGCCTGCCTAACTTACCTCCACGATTGCACATTTTAGACTCAGGATCAGCAAAAGGGTTAAATCTTAAGGTGTGTAGTATTTGCATACATTCTGGCTCAAATCATTGAGTGAAGTTATTTCGAATCCAAAACAAAAAACAATAGGAAACTAAAGTTAAGGGCTAGTTCAATTGAGGAAATTAAATTGACCTACTCTCATTGTAATTCACGATTTTCAGGGATTTGTGTGAACTACAACACTATCTTAATTTTGCTCCTCCTTGTTTTAATAGTTGGTATTAGCTTATCATTAATTGACCTTCATGTCTCACATAACATCCTGCGGATCATCTCTTAATTGACCTGGGATTGCATTATTTGTATAGAGAGTTAAACCACTTTTTTTCCATTCAGTGCAGATAGAAGATGATGGTGTTGTGCTGAATAGTAGTGAATCTGCAACGCATAAGAACTTGGACAAGATGTGCGAGTATCTGCATAAAATATCCCCTAATGCAAATAACAGTCCAACAGTTATGGCGTTCCAATATTGTGACAACAAAGGAAAAGATGCTAACAACCCCAGCAACAAACTTACACACACATCATCAAGTGAATATAACAATATAAACTCAGAAGTGCATGTTGGTAAGCAAACGATTTCCGCATCACAATCAAGCAGTTTTTCTTCTATAGATTTCAATGCAGGGCATGAGAAGTATACTTCCACACTTTCACAGAAGTTCCAGAGAGTGGAATGTTTGGATTCAAGGGATCTCGGATCATGTAACATGTGCACTTCCATTGTTTGTGATGGAAGCCAGATGTCTCCAACTTCTGTGATTTCTGTAACCACAGATTTGGGATTAGGAATGTGCTCCTCTCCTACCAGCAATACATCTAACAAACCTTCCAGTCAATTTACAATGGAACATCCAAAGGAAACCTCAAGTTTATTTTCCTCAAAATTTAATGTTGCTGGTGGAAATATCTTGAAACATCCATCTCAGCCATCAACCTTCTTAAGTTTTGACTTTTGTAGACAGGTTGATGCTAGGAATCCCAAAATTCTTGTCGATGTTCTTACCAAGGAGGTTAGCTGGCAAGATGAAGCCATTAGTGTCATCAGCAAAACAATAGCTGGCAGCCATAGAAAAAAGGTTGGTGCAAATCATAGGGGTGATGTGTGGATGAATTTTGTTGGACATGATAGGAATGGTAAAAGGAAAATTGCTGTTACTCTAGCTAAGTTCTTGTATGGAAGCCGGGAAAACTCTATTTTTGTGGATCTTGGTTCTAAAGAAATGAAAGGATGCAATGTGAAATTCAGAGGAAAGACCACTCTTGATTTAATTGTGGGTGAATATTGCAAGAACCCCTTCTCTGTGGTCTTCCTAGAAAATGTAGACGAGGCTGATGTGTTAGTTCAAAATAGTTTGTCTCAAGCCATGAAGACTGGGAAGCTTACTGACTCACATGGAAGAGAAGTGGGTGTAAACAATGCAATATTTGTGACTTCTTTCCCGGGTCACCAAGCAAGGCAACCTTCCAACTGTTCTGAGAGAATAACAAACGTAAAAGGGAGGGCTATCAAAATAACAGTTGAACATGATGTGAGTGCAGACATCAAAAGCCAAAGTGTAAGTGTTTCTGATGGTTCAATAGATAACATTCCCAATCCAGTTTTAACAAATAAACGGAAGTTCATTAGCCACAATGAATTTCAGGATGAACACTTAATCTCAGACAAGGCTAAAAGAGTACAAACAAAAGCAAATTGGCATTTAGATCTGAATCTTCCAGCTGAAGACAACGAACCTCAAGTTCAACAAATGAATGATGGAAACTTGCAACATGCATCAACTGAGACCCAAAACCTTTGGTTGCAAGATTTGTATGAACAGGTTGATGAAACAGTTGTTTTTAAACCTTTTAATTTTGATGCACTTGCGGATAGAGTGGTAAATATGATCACAAGTAGCTTCCACAAAACTATCAGATCTGAATGTGCCTTACAAATAGAATCAGAAGTCGTAGACCAATTGCTTGCAGCTGCATATGTATCAGATGGAGATAACGACATAGAGAATTGGGTAGAACAAGTTCTCTATGGAGGATTTACAGAAGTTCAGAGAAGGTACAACCTTACTGGTTGTTTTACGGTGAAACTTGCTACATGTTTGCATCAAGAATCAAATGTGTACCTTCCTCCAAGTATAACAATGGATTAAATTTCTTAGAAATGTTCTTCCAATTTGGATGTATAACTTAGCTGTAGCACAGAGTTGAACTTCATCTAGCTAACGCAGATGTAATTATTCTGGGTTTCTTTGTCTAAATGTCAATGTTATAAGTGCATATACTATGTAATCTCACTTATGTCTTTACTTAGTAAAACCAATAATCTTCTTCATACAACCCAAGGAAAAGAGCAAATCGAATGTATTCTGGATTCTTTTGGCACCTAGGCCGTCCTTGAGAAAAAGGAAAAACCCTTTCTCTTTTTTTTTGCTGTAGGGATGTTACAAGTGGAAAATTTCTTCCTGCACCCTCTTAATTTGAACTTGCACTCCCACATTTTTTAAATAACTATTTTACCCTTATTTAGAATCACTTCCGAATTACCTATTATATAAATTTTTCTGGAACACACCTTCTAAAATTAATGAAATACATTTACAAACACGTTTTATCGAATATGATAAGATTTCTAAAACAAGGTTTTTGAAATAAAATTTTTAGAACTTATGAAATACATTCTGAAACAAGTTTTTTATAACTTAGTTTTCATAATAAACTTTCTGAAATGTATATAATATCTTTTAGAATGTACTTTTTAAAATAAATTTCTGGAATGAACTTTTTTTCTCTTCTTGTAACTGCAGCATTTTGCCTTCTCTTCTTTTTCTACAATTTGGTGCAAGAGCGGTGGCAATAGTGACGAATGAAATGAGGAAGAGGCAAATGGGACAGTTTGGTTTAAGGCAGTGGAGATTCAAAAATAGGGGTGCAAGAAGTAATTGCCTTACAAGTGAAACCATCTAAGCGAACATTAGTCGGTGAGCCCAAAAATAATAAATCATTTTCGTATGGAATATTATTGTATAGTAATGTAAAATTAAATGGTATAACATTATTATATGATTATTTGAATATTTATAATGAAAAGCAGAGAGTTTTTTTTATAAAAAAAATAAAAAAGAAAATTAATAAATAATATATTTTGTATTTCACCACATATCTTACAAATTAAAAGAACAAAGTATTCGGTGAAATAAAAGTTGATCCTATTTTATTCATTTTATACTATTTTAACTAATTTAAATTATAGAAAATAATGTAATTTTATTTCAGTTGACATTTTTTACCAATTCAAATTACATAAACGATAAAGTTTTCTTAAGAAAAAAGTTGTTCATTATCAAAATTGCAAATAAATTCACCTGTTTATATAAATTTGCTATTTGAAGCTCTGCGTACTCTTATTCGTTTTCACACTTTTACTTAGCCCTTAAATGATTTGCAAAAAGAGAAATCTCACTATTTGTATAATTTAATGAATAAAATAGAATTTCTAGCTTTAAAATTATGGTTGGTGCAAAAGATAGCTTGATAAGAGTATACAGCAATTTCCTTCCTTTAAAAATAATTTAATTCGTCAAAAAGAATATGTTAATGTTTAATAATATATATTTGTTATTTTAAATCACTTCTTATTTTAGTATTGTTGTAAACCGACAAATAAGTCTTGGTGATTGAAGTTCACTTTTCTAAGTTTTCTAGGCGAAATGGTTGTTATAGTTTTACACCAAGCTTTTAATTAACTTCCTAAAATGTAAAAGCTTTTAGTAAATCCTGAAAAAAGCTTTTAATAAAATTCTTATGATTGATTGTAAAATTTTATAATTAAATCCTTATAAAGTAAAACTACCTTATCCCTAAAAATACAACTACTTAATTCATTCACATTCATTGAAAATTTGATTAATTTAGTTACAAATATTAAAT
>Ga0123340_1004461_pt1 | contig 13274 bp, 5 predicted proteins | sample SirMexnodulemix_FD_89961 | JGI IMG/M metagenome (GOLD analysis project Ga0123340, IMG submission 89961) | Root nodule microbial communities of legume samples collected from Mexico - Siratro Mexico nodule mix | ecosystem: Host-associated > Plants > Roots > Nodule | place: Mexico: Nepantla... | reverse complement strand
TTGGTATACTGAATAATATATAGAATATTGATGACATAGAAAATATATTTTTGAATTAGTGATGGAATGTTTAAGAAAAAGGTTATACAAATAAATCAAGAGTACTTTAAATTAATCATTTATTCATATTTTTATTTTTCCAAAATTATATATTACATACTCTTTTTTAAATTAATATATTTTCACTAGCCAATAAATTTAATTATTTCACATACATTTCATTATTTTCTTACAATCTTTTATTTTTATTTTTTCACAAAGTTTTTCTAGTTTAAAAGTTGATCTATTTTTAAAATATATCTATTTCAAATATTTCTTTATCTAATTTTTTAGAATACATTTATTCTTAAATATTTCTTTGTCTAATTTTGTAAAAAAAATTTAGAAAGCATGCCATGCCATTCAAAGTTTCGTGTTTTGTGCTGTGTGTCGATGATTATATTTTCTTTTTCGGTTGGTGCATGAGTAGAAGATTGAAAGATAATTGCAGGAACATTAAGATGTGGGTTGTACTCGTGCAACTGCAATAGTGTTGGAATGATTGGGTGATAGAAAAGTCCTTTGAGGAACTTTTGCAGTGCACAAATTCTCTAATACAGGATACTCACTGTTAGCTAATTTTTCAATTTTTTTTTTTACTTTTTTATGTTAGGAATGTTTTAAGTTTCCCTAATCCTTGGAAATTCAACTTAGTATATGAATTGTATATTATAAATTGAAGAAACATTATTAGAATAAACTCAATTTTACAAAACTAATTCGTATGAGAATTGTCTTATATATTATAAATTAATTTTATATTTATTTAATGTGAAATCTTAAAAAAAAAATTATTATGTCTATGTTATGTAAGGTTGTTCTAATCTGAAGTGGTTTAACAATAAGAAACAATATTAGAGTATGTACAATGGACTACTTTAAAACTAAGCAACTTAAAAAGGAATACTGTTGAAATAAATAAGTGTTTTTTGTTAGAGTATTTAGTATTTGTAATACAGTACCTTACATGAATTGTTCAAAGTTAGTTAATATTGGTAAATAATAATTTTTATTAAATAAATGATTTGATAAAAACACATGTTTACTTAAGAGTAACTTAAATATACATCATTGTTTAACTAGTTTTTATAGACTAACTATTTTTAGTCACAAAACTAGTATCGTACCTGTTCTTACACACGGGATATTAAATGGTGCATAAGAACTTAATTGGTAAGATTTCAAGACTTAGACTATTTTGTTTTTTTTTTTTTTTTTTTTTTTTTTTTATTTTTTAAATTTTTAAATTTTATTATTTTTTTTTTTTTTTTTTTTTTTTTTTTTTTTTTTAAATTTGACATACAAATAGAGAAGGGTTTGAATATGACAGAAAATTTGTCAATTTAATTATTAGAAACCAGGATTTGATGAGAAAGGAAAATAGTTTTACACCAAGTTTATAGTTGAGATTAAATATATTATTAATGTTTTAAAATCCTAAGTAGAAGATAATTAATTGTACAGAAATGATAATTTTGAAATTATTAAGTATATAAAATAATAAAAAAGGTAAATTAAGCATCGTAAAAAAATAATTACTTGGTGTGTATATCTTTTCTTAATGCAAAAAATGATGGATTTGTAAATTAAATTTGATGTTGGTTATTTTTTGGAACAAGATGAAATGTAGTGCTGATATAAATAACCAACAAAAACAAAATAAAATAAAATAATAATAATAATAATAATAATAATATTATTATTATTATTATTATTATTATTATTATTATTATTATTATTTCCAGAAATCTCTCTTTTATTGTAAGCTTTCTTTTAACATTTTTAAAATCTATCATGTTTCCGTTTTATATTTTTATTTCTATGAGTTATTTTGTACATTAATGGTATCAATGCCAAAGAGCTTTGTGATTACTTTTATGTTCAGTTTTCTTTATGGGAGTAGAGTTATAATGATAATAATAATGAAAGGTTTCTTAGGATACATCAACTCAACCTTTTACCATGTTTAGGTTTTGCAATAAGACCTTTATAGATAAATATTTTTGATTTTGAAATCAATAAAGTGTTTGAAATCTTTTAAGAAGTTAAGAGAATATTTGATTTTGATTTTAATTTTGAAACTTTCTATATATAAGAACGTTGATATTTCAAAAGTGTGTTTCAATATAAGTCTTTCGGTTGAATTTCGAGACAAAATTATATGCTTGTATTCTAATTTTTGAGTAAGTTATCCTAATTTTTGAGTAAGTTTAGGATCTCGGTTAAACCTAGATTTCCAAGTGAGTATAGTGTCTCAATTAGTTTTCGAGTCAATATTGCATCTCGATTAACATAACCAACTTTACCTGTCATACCTCGATTGAGAGTATGTTAAATTCTAAGCTATTATTGTATAGTGGATTTCGACGTCACTATATTTGAGTTCGACATCACTAACCATACTTTTTTAGACTTGATCGTCAAGGTGTTGAGAATGCTTTCTGCCCTAAGGCCCTTTGAATATACATATCTAATCCCATTACCACGAATACTCTCTACACAAAAGGGGTTCATTGAATTCTAAATAATTACTTAAAGCTTTTGTTATCATCAAAATCATACTAGATCATGAGATGATCTAGAGGAGCCTTGAATTGTCTAGCATGTCTAAACCATCTAATGAGTGCTAGATCATCTAATAGTTTACCAAAAAGAACTAGTCTCAAAGATTTAGTCTTTTCTTTAGAAGAGAGGATGCGTAATGAAAGGCTTGAGGAATACGAAAACAATTGTTCCTTTAATAGGCAGAAGATGAAAACTGAAGTGATTGTTTGGGTTTTCTCCTTGACAACATGGATAACAAAGAAAGTGCTAACACTTTCTCTAAATTGAGATACTTGGGACCATGTGCATTGATGGTTTGGTCGTTTCACCATTAATGCTCTTTAATGCGTATGAGAGAAAATTAATCATTACTTAAAAACTTTTACCAGCATAGACTGATCACATAGATTAGTACTACTCTCAAACTAAGCTAATGTTTGGTGAAGCAAGGATTTCAAGATATTAACACACGTTATGAATTATGTTTACTTTAAGGAGTCTATATTTTCTTTGATGGCCTTGTCATTGAGTTGCATATGACTAACTTGTGTTTAGTCTTTCTCTAGAGTCTTCAGTTGTGCTAGCCTTGTTGTGTTTGATCTTTTCCTCTAGACATTGTCAGGTGTTCAACCTTTAGTGGCTAGCTCTAATAACAACTGTAAAAATTCGGAAAAACACAAGAAAGAAGGGTTGAATTGTGATTTAATTAATTCTAAAACATTTTCACAAGCATAGCCTTATTGTTAGCCTTTAGATGAAACTTTCAATTAAGATATCATATGGTAAGTGTTTCATTTGATAAGCTTATACTGATGTAAGTTTAAGTTGTGTAGCTTTGTAGCAATAGAGAAACATGATGAAGTGTATTTTTATATAAGTTTTTCAACATGTTATGCTTGATGGGCTTTCAAACAATGCAATCTCAACAAATAATACACATGTTTAGTTATATGGAGATATCTAAAAAAATTATTTTAGTCACAACTCTATTTTTTAAGAGATTTCGACAAACACAACTTTTGTCACCCAGCTAAATCACTTGATTAACATATTATATCAAGTAATCATATCATGGTTCTTACATTTGTCTAGAACTTAGTTTTAAAACACTTTTGCTAAATACACTTTTGGAACATACTCTTACAATAACTCTCATTCTTGGATTTGTGTAGTCACTTATAACATATAATGCAAAGGGGATAAGAGAAAGGAAAAGTATGCACAACAATTTATATTGGTTCATATGTTGTAACAAAGTACATCTAGTTTTTTTACCAACAAGCCAAGTTCAACCAAGCAGACTATTGTTGCGAAGTACACTCAAGTATTCTTTGGGTTTGTGGTCACTCCTAGCTATTTCGTTTAGTATTCTTGACACTAGTCACTCCTGACATAATTGAGTATTCTTTTGGCTAGACTTCATTTGAGAACCTTCTTGCCTTAGTTTGATACTAACATGATTAATAAGTAATTACCAGATACCTTGACAATCAAAGTGATAGTCTAATAGTTTAGATCGTCTAATGTATGAGAGCAACAATTTTATTTTGAAAAACCTTGAGCAAACATGATCATTTATCTTTTAATAAATGTATTAATTTTTATGCACATGAATGCAAAAATCAATTTTTATGCAGTGACAATTACACATATTATTATTAATGAGTCAATAAATGTCATGCCCAAAAGATTTCTTAAATGAGTGAATCTCTCTTCAACAAGTAGTTTTGTAAAAACATTTGCTAGTTGACCCTTTGTAGGGACAAATTGTAGATCAATTGTCTATTTTTGCACATGATTTCTTATCAAGTAATATTTAATTTCAATGTGTTTAGCTCTAGAATGCAAAATTAGATTTTTAGATAAACTAATAATAACTATATTGTCACAAAAAATAATAATATTAATCTCTTAAACTTCATAATCAACAAGTTGATTTTTTATCCATAGCAGTTGAGAGCAACACTGTGCAACTGGTATATATTGAGCTTTTATTGTGGATAAGGCAATTGTACCTATTTTTTACTCACGCAAGAGATCAAGATACCTTCTACAAAGTGACTTTCTCCACTCATGCTTTTTCTTGATCTCCAACATAGTATGCATCATAGTATCCCTACAAATGAAAACTATATGTAGGCTTGTAGCAAAGACCAAGATTAGTAGTGCCTTTTAAATATCTAAAAATACATTTTAATGTTGAGAGATGAACTTTCCTAGGATCAGCTTGAAATCTTGCACACAAGCAAACACTAAACATGATGATAGGTCTAGATGTTGTAAGGTATAGTAGAGATCCTATCATTTGTCTATATTCAGTGATGTCCATTGAATTTGACTCTTTGTCTAAACTAAGAGATGTTGTAAGATGCATTGAAGTACTCATAGGCTTGGCATCATCTAACTTGAATCTCTTCAACAACTCCTTGACATAATTTGTTTGATGGATAAAAGTCTATCCATCTACATGTTTAAGTTCAAGGACAAGGAAGAATTTGAATTCATCATGCTTATCTCAGTTCAATGTGAAATCACATGAGAATCAATTCAAAAAAATGCAAAATATAATTTTTGGTTAAACTAATTATAGCACTATTGACATAAAAGATAGGGATTTTACTCTCCTAGATGTTGTAGTCTTCTAATTGGTTCTTCATCCATAATACTTGTGAATATAGCTAGTAACTTATATGTATCCAACTTTTGCAGTGGATAGAGCTATTGTGCGTAGCTTTTTACTCATGCAAGAGATCAAATTATCCCATGCCTCCACTTGTGTTTTTCCTTTCATCTTTGTCTCCTTCATAATATGCATCACAAAAACCCTACGAATGGGATTTTTTTCCTTTATAGCATAAACCAAGATTAGTAGTAGCTTTTAAATATCTAATTATTCTTTTAACAACAATTAAATGAACTTCCCTTCGTTTAGACTACAAGTGAGCACACAAGTAGACGTAGTAAGGTAAAGTAAGGATTATATAATCTATTTGTATAAAAGTGTTGTCCAATGGATTTGTTTCTTTCTCTAGTCCTAGAAATGTTGTTAGATGCATTGAAGTGCACATCTCCTTGACATCGTCTTGATTGAACTTTTTCAGCAACTTTCTTACATGCTTTGTTTCGTGTATATAGATTAGACTGTATGCCTGCTTTATCTGCACTCCTAAAAGGAACCTCGGTTCTACCATCATGCTCATTTTGAATTTAGTCTTCACAAGGCTTGAAAACTCTTAGCAAAGGAGTTCATTGGTTTATCCAAACATAATGTCATCAACATAAATTTGAACTTTAATGAGTTCATCACAACGATTTTAGTGAAACAAGGTAGTGTCTACTTTCCCAAGTTTAAAAGCATTTTTTTACTAGAAAAGTTATCAGATGCTTATACCATGCTGTAGGAGCTTGTTTGAGTTCATACAAATCTTTGTTTAATTTAAAAAACATGGTATGGAAAAGTAGAACTCGCAAACCTAGGGGGTTATTCCACATAGACTTCTTCCTTGATAAAGCCATTGAGGAATGCATTTTTCATGTCCATTTGATACAACATCAATTTACTTATACAAAATGCAAGTAAAATGTATATAGCCTATAGATGAGCTACAAGAGTATAGGTTTCAGTATAATCTATACCCTTCTTATTGCAAGTAACTCTTGGCTATTAGACTAGTTTTGTTTCTCACAACCTTACCTTCTTCATATGACAACTTTATTCTTGGGGAGGGACGGGGGATGAGGGGTTAACAAGCTTCTAGACTTTGTTCTTCTCAAACTGTTTCAGCGCCTCTTAAATGGCTATTATCCAACTCTCATCATTTAACATTTCGTTAATGCTTTTAGGCTCAACTTTTGAGATCATTGCATTCTGATCCTTTTGCTTTTATCTTGTCGATATTCCTCCCTTAGGACCTTTTATGATGGCATTAATAGGATGGTTCTTTAGCAAATTTGAATTCCTGCCAATTGGTTCTTTCTATTCTATTAGAGCATATGATGTATTGCTTAGATCATTTAGTGCTCTTTTTGATCATCATGTTCTGGTAAATTAACTTTTAGTTCTTGACTACCTCCAATGACTCTCCCATGTTGGTCTCCTCCAAATATGCCTTTTTCTCCTCTCTTGATTGGAAGTTTTTGGAATATATGTTTTTCTCCTCTCATATGTTGTGAGTAATTACTATCTAATTACAATGGTAGGGGTCTTCTTTGGTTGGTTTTCTTTCATTATTCCCTTTGAAGTATACCAATAGACAATGTATCTATAGATAGTCTGGATGATGATGCATGCTATGTTGTTTTGATTTCTTTATGATTTTTATCCTCATAACTTATTCCATTTTTGTATGTGACTTTCTACAATTTCTTATAAGAAGATCCAAATATTTCCCACTTATATTAGATTGGGACAAAACGTTCTTGAGGGTAGCATTTTCTAATAATAGATTGCCTGTTGTATGGTATGCTTTCAAGAGTTCTCAAACTATTAATAATAATCTACAACCTATCATGGATTGGATGATATCGTTGTCCTCCATGGTGAGCATCTCATATTGACATCTAAGCAGAGTAAACTTGTTACTCTTGACCTCCTTCGATCCTTCGTTTGACAACGTCGGGATCTCCCATATCTCTTTTCCACTTGTCATAACATGAAGTTTAGATTTTTTGTCTTTGGAAAAAGTACATATCAAAATATGTCTGGCTTTGGAATTTAAATAATATTAATTTATTTGATCTTTAATCTAGGTATTAATAGGCAACATTTTTTAATGGCATCAGACAGAGAAGGAATACCATTCTCTATCACTTCCAGCATATCAATGTTGTTATACTCAAGAAAAGAAACCATCTTGATGCAGAAAATGGGTTTAGGTTGAGTTCAAGACGGGGGGGAGGGGTGGTGAATTGAACTATCAAAACTTATCAAAAACTTTTCACAGATACTAGAAAGTATGAAAGATTGAATAAATATTCTTTATCAATTCATTGATCAATGCAATTCAGAATTACACAACAAGAATTAGTATATTAAAGAACAAATTCAGTCAATTATACAGATTTATCATAAATTGAAACAACACAATACAATTTACTAAAGTCAATTTACTAAGACAAGTAGTTACTGCAGTTGATCAAGATACTATCAGAACCACAAGCGGAAGCAATTTACTTAGTTAAGATGAATAATAGAACAACACAAAAACAATCAGATAATGAACACTCCAAGAAATTGCAACTTATCTCAAGAAAGAATGTTATACAAATGTTCTTTTGTTCAACAATGCTATTAAGAACCAGTTAATGTGTTAATTTGATTATTAATACAATCAATCAATTAACCAGATGAAATAACAAGTTCAGACAAACAAAGATTATCAGTTCAATTATCAAATAATAGGCGCGAAGAACAACTTATTGATCGTGCAAAAATAGAAACTCAAATGCGTTCAAGAAGAGAGAAAGAAAGATCAAGAACACAAGATTTTATCCTAGTTCACCCTTCCTCAAGGGCTAAAATATCACCAAGATCAGTTTTACAAGATACAATACTACTCCCCGCAGTACGCACTGCTCCCCGCAGAAACCACACACTACTGAACCCTACAGTAGGTGTAAAACCAATGCAGAAACCTCTGCAAATAACCAGTTACAATTACAACCCTCTGTAACTTGTAACCTTCAGTTCCAATACAAGAAATGTATCAAAAATACAAACAATACACAATAATCCGACTCAATAGATTATACAATGTATTAAGAACAGAGTGGAACACTTAGCTCTGATTCAATATAACAGTTTGCAGTAGATCAATTCAGCAGTAAAGCTCTAAGAACAATTTTCTTGTTGAAAAATAATTGCTCAATCAATCACAAGGTTTGCGCGCGTTTTTCTCTCAAGTATTTCACACAAAATTCGCTCAATAAGATTTCTGTACTTGTTGTTATATGAAAAACACGTGCATGTCCATTTATATAGAAAAACTATTATTTTTTACCATTAAGACTTTAATCAATTGAGTTACCATTCAATCGATTGACAACATCCTGTGGCTTAACAGAAAATATATCAGGTTCCGATTCTAAAACCAGTTTATTGATTACCTATCTGGATTTGATTAACAAAATATGATTTGCTTTACTCTTAAAATCTTTTGAAAAATATTATTAAGCACATTTATCTTTGGAGCTTACTTTTGAATAATCAATCATGCAATCATATGATTTTAAATCAGAGACACAACTCACAACCGCACACCCTGCCTAGTCTAGGACCAATACTCTCTCAAGCTCTTCAAGTCCTCATGGACTTCATGTTGTAGCTAGGATCCATTGTAGGCTTCACTCTTGTGTTGATTTCATCAAATCATATCGAGCAACTACTGGTGCTAACACTTGAGATTCCATAGCTTAAATTTCTCACCTTTAAACATGGGTGGACAATTGACAACTTGACAACTTGACCTTTAAAATCCATAGAGTTTAGTGGGATTGTTCCTTTCATCCTATTAAGAACTAATCCTAAAGGTTAGCTTTGAGGCCAACTGTAGAGACAATTGACTCTAGATGAGGGAGGAGGGGGGAGGTTAAATGGAGCTTTAGACTCTTTTCGTAGCAGATCAAAAAATAATCTAACAGATCGTCTAGTCAAGCAAATAGAATCATCTAGCAAGCAAACAAAGCAAGACAACAAAACAACACATCAGATTTTTATACTTGTTCATCCAACACTTGGGCTACATCTGGTTCTCCCTCAAGAAAATTGCTTAAGAGGTTCCACTAATCAATTCACTTTATTACAAAAAGTTAATGAATCTCTCCAAGTTACAACGGGTTAGCGGACTTTTCTAGGTTACAATAAGTTAACAAACCTCTCAAGGTTGTACTTACTTAATCTCCCCTTTAGATTAAGAACTCTCAAAAGGATAACAACAATCTTAGAGAGAGCAGAAATAAAGCTCACAAGGGTATAACTTTACAAAGTGAAGAATTACAATATTTAGCATGCAACCTAAAAGACTAGATGCTCTTCAAAGCTTGATAACATTTTGTAACACTTGTTTTTTTCTCATATGTGTGTATTTGAATATCGAATTTGTATTGTATCTTTGTCTTCGACTTTGTATCTTTCTTAGCTTCTCAAATATGACCATTAAAGCAATTGCTAAAGTAAGCTTTGAATCTGTAGCATCTTCTGCTAGTCTTTAAAAATGTATCTTCGTATTTATTGTTGTAGATGATTTATATCAAAACTTTAGATATGATCTTTCAACATGCTCTTGCTTTGAATTTACCTAAGGAAACAAAAGACATTCACATTATATGACAGTTAAAGTAGTTAACACAAAAACTATTTTGTTTCCATTGAAAGATCATCATTAGACCATTGAAAATTGAAGCATTTTTAAAATTGGATTATATATCCATTGAATAAAAAAATTTCAACACTTGTTTATATATCTAGTAAAATGTTTAAACATAACACATTTAACTAATCAAATTAATTTCAGTTATAATAACTTTTGGTCTAATAGACCATCTAATCTGAGACATGTTGTAGACTCTGGATGGTCTACTATTTGCAATTGCACAAAATAATACTGGAACATTGAGATGATATAATCCACATTCAATACTTAGAGTTATTTTTTTATCATTAAAATTTCATAGACTTCATATATGATCTATTATCATCAGAAACTCTTTAGTGGGGTATACACCAAGATCAAGTTAAGGGGACCAATATTGGTTGAAGAGTTGAAGAGAAGAACAATCCAAAGTTTCTGTTATTTTGTTGCTTTTGTTCCTATGATAAGATGCAACTGACTAACATATAAACTCTAAGATTCTTATTTAAACATAATAGTAGGTTTTTATATTGTATTTGTTGTAATGCTTCCTGAACTTGCCTTAGAACCAAATGATTAAGATTGTATCTCCTTAATATGATCGAGCTAATGAGAATTCAAGTTATGGTTCAATTGTTTAATAATCCATCAAACTCAATTCTTAGATCTTTATATATATATATATATATGTATGTATATATGGGTTTGATATTAAACTTGATTTGTTGAACTTGTTTTTCAAAATATCATGTTTAAAGTTTACTATTTTAAGCAACATAAAAAAAAGGAGATTGTTAAACACCTATAATTTTGATTAAGTGTTTAAATGCAACAAAATGTAAAAGATGGTCATGCATTGTTTATAAGACAAATGCTATGTTAAAAAATACATGTAAGATGTAAGTATTTAATTTTTCAGACGATACAACATTGTGCAATTTTATCTTTATGTTTGAGAAGCATAGTTGATGCTCAGATGATACGCGCATAGTCTAAGCTAACCTTATACCTCTCCAGTATCAATGCGTTTATTCTATGTTACAGGTAAATTTTGTTGCTTTCATCTTCCAAAGAGATTTATTCAAACACAAGGCACATCTAGTGATCTCTTGGATAAAATGCTAAAGCTGCCTCTTTCAAAAACAACCTAACACAAGTGTTGTTGAATTCTAGCCCAACTATCTGCCTAGTACGCTATGCACTTTTACCATAGTTTGGTACGAAAGTGGATGTGATCCAAAATAATACTTATGGGGTTAGCCAAGAGTGGCTACTAGCCAAAGAATTCTCGTTTTGTACTTCAAAACATTAGTTTGGTTAATGAAATTCAATTTATTGATTGAGAGTTGGACATAGTGTGTTATGATAGATGAACTAGTATAAAAATATTTTGTGTATTTCTTCTTCTTATTATCTCTTTATATTACATATTATTATTGTTTGGAACTAACTTAATAAGATGATTCTTTTAGAACTAAGCATATAATAATATAATTTGATTTGATTGGTCTGATCAACTACTAAACCTATCGTCTGACTAAGAAGTATCAGACCATACATGTAAAAAATTATACTTTTTTTAACACAATTTAACCTTCCCTTCTTTTATTCTTTCCGTTTTTCACAGTTTTCTTGTTGAAATTGTTATGATTCTTTTTGTTGTCATTACATAGCAATGTTATTCCTCACTCGATATTAGTTAAGGTTTTGTCAATATTGTCAATGTTAATGAGATAATTTTTTGAGGATATGAACTAAACTTTTTTTATTAGTGTTTGTCATAGTTACTTTTTTTGATGATGTCTACAATGACTTTATTTTATATCATTTTCTTTGTTAATAATTTGTGAGGATTTTATTCTAATGTTAACTTATAAAAATTTTCTCCAATACTAACTAGGATTTTATTTCCAAAGTTTAGAAATGTATCACCTAACATAGACCAAAAAGTCTATAAAATTTTAGTTGATGGAACTTGAGTAATTATAGTCACATCCACAGAAAATAATATCAATTTATATCAATCAAGAAAAAACTTCGTTAATAGCAATTGAAAAAATCTTGATGAAATTTAACTAAAAAAATAACATAAAAAAATATCAATTGAAAAATATCATCAAAACAAATGTTTTTAAATCAGTAATAATTACTCAATAGTTTATTTATTTATATTTAGTGTTAATTAAAATATTTTATCTTATAAATACTAAAATTCAATAAATTTAAATTATCTTTGTCACAAAAAATCTTGAAAAATAAGAAATATATTTGAATATCTCACAAAGTGTGAAATATCTTATTCAAATACAATGTTTAAGACTTGCTATTATTACTCTCATTGGTAGGTCCAAGTGAGCAAATATGGAAAGCATCTAAGAAGAATGAGCAGAGTGATTTCTTTGAGTGAGAGTGGTCACTTTCTACGGCAAAATGCCTTGGACGGTTGCGCAAGTGTGAAGGGTGAAGGAATGGGTTAGTGGTTTCTCCGGTTTTGTTGGGTTGGGGAGCACAAATTATCTTCATGCTGGGTTTTGGCCATGCCATCAGCTCCACAATTTACTTCTTCCAAGACAATTGGTCTCACATATGTCACACGCATCACCTTCTTCATTCTCACCCTTTCGTCCAAAACTTGGGGGAACATGGATATCCCTCACCACTCATGTCTAAACCTTAGGGTAATCACACACTATGATGAAGCCAGCATCATATATGATAGGAGACACCTAGTATCAAAATTAAATTCCTCCAACAAATTGATACAAGTAATAACTTCTAATAAAAGATATAAAAATATATTTGTACAAAGATAAATTAAAATGTATTGTCTACACACATATACTAAAATAAAAATCTTAATTGGCATATTTTTAAAACAAAATTAATTTTCAACCACGGGACACCCTATTTTAAAGTTGAACACAAGAGTGGACTATCTAACCTATTCATCATGTCTTTCTCCGAGCAATTTTTGCGCTACACCTCCAGACTCGAGTCTTCGTTTTCACTCTGATATTTAGGGATTCGTCTTGGTAGGGTGAGTTTGCCTTACTTGGGAAAAAGTTTAAGGACAGCAAAATTAAATTACCTATGTTCGAACCACATCTTAGTTAAAAAAACCGAGGTTCAAGTTGCATGATTGAACCATTATGGTAAATTCAATAATAAATACTTGTATACGTTGATTTTTATAGGTTAAATATAGCTAAAGGCCTAAATATCACTCAAATATCAAGACTCTTGCAATTATATACACGAAGTAGATAAATATTCCCTTACACGTAAATAATATATATATATATATATATATATATATATATATATATATATATTTTATTTTTT
>Ga0123340_1004458_pt1 | contig 13275 bp, 9 predicted proteins | sample SirMexnodulemix_FD_89961 | JGI IMG/M metagenome (GOLD analysis project Ga0123340, IMG submission 89961) | Root nodule microbial communities of legume samples collected from Mexico - Siratro Mexico nodule mix | ecosystem: Host-associated > Plants > Roots > Nodule | place: Mexico: Nepantla... | reverse complement strand
GTTTTAAAATTATCAATTTTTTTAAATAATATAAATGTAAAAGTTTTCTTCCTTAATAAGATGAGAGATAAAAATATATATTTCTTCTTATCCGATTGTTCTTTATATAAATAAAGTTATTTTTATTGTTGTTGTATAAAAAGATTGACAACTTATTATATAGAGAAAAAAAATGATATTTTTTTTATAATGTTTTGTTATTTAGTAGGTGTATGTTTTTCAATTTGACTATTCTACAAGGAATGAGTTTGAAGTTAATCTTTAAAATTTTAGACGTCTTATATAAACCATTGATTAATGTCTTTGAGTAACCTTTGTAAATTTACAATAAAAATAAATTAGTAGATGTTCATTTTATTAATAATTGATTAGGAATGTCACCACAGTACATTTAATTACAAGATTGAGCAAGTTCAGTTCTACTTGATAAAGTAAAAAATAAAATCTTTAAATAAGTCAGGTTTAGTTGCCTTGCAAGATGAGTTTTGATCTCTATTCTTGTATACACCATGTAATGATTTTGGTTTTATATACTCACATAAATTGATGAGTTTAAGATGACATGAAATGTTAAAAAATAAAATAAAAACAAGTTTATGTTACTTAAAAATGATAATTAATATATAAAGTGAAAAAATAACTGCCATCTAAAATTAAGATTAACATAGGAGTGTTGAAAAATAGATTGAAGTATAAAATTAAATAATATTATTGATCTAGATAAATAGATGGTGGTTACTTATTACACTTTTGACTATACATTTAATAGCTACATGTATTGTGATTCTCACTTATTGTATATTTAATTGTGATAACCAAATAATTATATCAATGTAAGCCTTCAGGACCAAGGAAGCATGTAAGTAACAAGTTGAGAGTCCTCACATATATAAATAATTATCGATTGTATTATTGTTATATGTTCAGAAATTAAAAAATAAAAGTTTAAGAAAAAGTTGATAATAACTTGAAAAGATTGATATGATCAACCTATGAAATATTTTATTAAAAAAATAATGTTTTTCTTGATAATTAAAATGGTTAATTTGTTAGTTGTAGTGTCATTCTATTTTATTTCAGAAGTTATTGAATTTAATTGTTAATAAATACATATAAAATAATGATTTCCAAATAAAATTTATATTTTTGATTTAAATGAATGAAAAATGCATTAATTATTTACAGTTTTTTGAAGTGTGGACACCCTGCTTGTAGGGAAAAAGTTCACCCTTCCATTTGTATTTTAAAGAAAAAGATGTTAATACTTTAAAGGAAGCTGACATTAGTGGAAATACATTTTGATAAAACTGATGTTTTTATAGGAAGCTTTACTTCTTTAGACAATGATTATCTTTAGATGTTGATTATCTTTGGATTTGATGAATCTCTTTTAATTAATAATCATTATAAACTTTAATATTTCTTATTATATGCATTTGACTGGTTCATATGAGATTATATAATCCATATTTTGGAGCACTATTATCATTCTAATGGAATACATTACAACTACAAAGGTTATAGTGGAGAATGGACTTTTTCCATGTCTAATCTAACTGGAGAAGAATGAAAAGAATGCCCTTTTTCATTAAAATAAATAAAAGTTAGATGCATAATAAATTTAAATGAATTAACATGCAACTTTCAGTGAAGTTAGATAAAGATTTTATCATTGTTCATTAACAGGTAATAATTTAAAATATCTTTAAAAATAAGTTAAAATAATTAAAAATAATAATTAGTAAATTTAAGCTTTGCATCTTTACTTAGTTAATAAATTATGCCATGTGTGTCCCATTACTTGAATCAAATATGTGGACAAATATGTAATGTTATATAGGATAGTTTGAAAAAAAAAAACATTACACCACGCTGCTCTATGAAAGTTGAACACAAAGATAAATCAATACCAAGTGGTGATCAAACATAAGCTAATAACACCTGTAGTTGAAGTGTTTTGGATACAAATGTTGCAATTACAATAAACACAAAGATTAAAATTTCATTAACTAAGTAAAAGGGCACCGAAACTCTTGAAAACATAGGGCACTCAAACTCTGTGTGTGTATGTTTTTATTTGTTTATTTATTTACCTTGATTTTGTGATCTCTTTTATGACTTTTAATTTATTATATTTATCTTTTATATATAAAAATAAAGATTAATCATTAAAACAAAATAACTTAAAATAACATTATAATAGCAAACAAAATAAACATATATATATACACTGTTTATTCTAATTTATGTATTTAAGTATGTTTATTTATCATGAATGATAATTACAGTATAATTTATAATTTATGAATTAAAAATTATTTTGTATCATTTTTAAGCACTATGATATGATTTTTTGAGGTAATATAATTTGTTTAAAATTAATATTACAGGTATATTTTGTCCTTTAACAATTTGAATGATTATCATCTAAATGTTTTAAGAGAAATTACTGTTAAAATATCAATAAAAACAAGAAGATGAATATGTAGAGAAGCATGATAATTGGAGTCTCCAATCTTGCAAGTTGCAACCTTTTGATACGCTTAATTTGTTGGAAGAGATGGTGAATCACAATTATTGCTTTGTGTAATAATTGAGGTTTTGGGTCACTAAGTTTTTTTTTTTCTCCCTTTATTTCCGGGTCGCATCTTCTTTCTATTTTCAAAATAAAATTCAGAATACACTATTATGCTTTTATTTCTTCCTAATATTACATTACGTTTCCTGTTCATGAGAGATTAAAGTTTATGACATTTTATTCCATTTTTTTTTTATTTTCTATCAAAGTTCCATTCACTTTTTGCCAAAGTACTTATTATTGGAAAACCTTTTCCATTATCGATACAACTGCTTCATTATCATTTTCTTTTACGTTAAAATACACTTGTTTTTAAAAAACAAAATTATATTCCGTTTTACTCTATAACTTTGATATGTATATGTATTATACTAATATAAGTATTCTTCTGAAGCCTAACTCATAAAGTTTATTTTAAAATAAACATAATTGATAGATTCGCCCTCCCAACTCATTAAATATAATTCATACTTTTTTTTTTAATTTTATCAAATATTGTATTACTAAATATAAAGTAAATTATTCGGTTTTTTGATCTTGATGCATACTAAACAGACGACTTTTTAAATCAATCCATATACATAAAAATTTTAACATTAAATAAAATTTTATATATTTGAATAAAATAAATATTTGAAAGTACTTTAAAGAATCTTCTAATAATTTCAAACTGCCTGGCAATAAGTTAATAATAAAATAATGACATTATTATTGTTATTATAATATTGAATAAAATAAAATAGAATTTGGCTTTGTTCCAATTGTTAACAGGGCTGCAAGATTGGATGATACAATTTTAGGATTTTCCTTTTACACCCCATAATTTCCTTCTTCACCTTTATAATTATTAAAATTAATTTTTTATCTTGAAAAAATAACTGGTGAATTCATAAGTATTTTTTTCATAAGAAAATATTTTAGATGATATATATTTTTTAGATTATAATCTGATTTTCTTTTATTTTCAAATTGTATGATATGTATTGATTTTTATAATAATTATTTAAAAAGTCGTATAAAAATATTTATGGTTAAATAAAAATGTAAATTGTTGTATATTATCATATCATTATTAAGGTAAAATTAAATGTATATTTTTCAATTTAAAGAGTGAGTAAAAGTATAAATTTTTTTTTTTATCTTGCGGCGGGCTGGGCTACATTTTTTCCTGTTTTTTCAGGTGGGCCGGGTCAAACGGGTGGCACTGACCCGTTTTGAGAGTCTTAACTTCAAGAGTTCTAGTTCTACCTCTCTATTTGTAATTACGTAAAAACCCCTCTCTATTTGTAATTACGGAGAAACCCCACACCCATTACACCATTGCACCTCTTCGAATCCTGGCACATAGAATGGTGAGTTGCTGCAGTGAGAAGATGGAGAGAGACAACGGTGATAGCTAAGACAGGTAATTAACTTCCAATGCATATTCAACTACGTCGTTTCGTTGATTTTCTCCAAGCATGGGGTAGATGAAAATGAAACTCTCTTATTTTGAATTTTTCTGCAGACGAAATGTTTAATAGGTTAAGCAGGCGTTGTTTCTGCACCCTTGCGCCACGCCCATGGCTGTTCGTGGGGTTGGGCAATCCTGGTGACAAGTACAAAGGAACTCGCCACAATGTACCCTTTTTTTTTTTTTTTTCTGCTTCTTCTTTTACAGCTCTGTTAGGAGTTTGCTTCGGCAGTTACAAGTTTTAGTTATCAATCGTTAAATTGCATAACATAATCAGCATCTGATTTAGCATTTTTTGATGAATTTCTGAAACATGTTTTGGTCTAACTCAGGTGGGCTTTGAGATGATTGATGCATTTGCTGAGTCGCAGGGGATTCCTATGAACACTGCCCATTCCAAAGCCATTTTTGGTAAAGGTTTGCCTGCTGCCTTGCTTAGATATTTATATTTTCTGTTTTTTCTGTCAATGTTTGTTGCAATTGATGAATTTTTACGCAAGTTGGTTTGTTGCAGGTTTTGTTGGTGAAGTTCCTGTTTTCCTTGCAAAGCCTCAGACTTACATGAATCTGAGTGGTGAATCGGTAAGGAAATAGGATGTGCTAACGTTTCTTTTTTCTCTTAATCAAGTGGATACTTACTTTTAGATTGTAAAAGTCGTGCTGCCTAGCTTTTGCTACTTGCCACTTCCAAAAGTTTATTAAGCACGAGTTCCTTTGATTGCTGAAGCTAATAATCTACTTTGATGGGTAGCTTTGCTGAAGCACGAGTTCACCTAAGTTGGTTGCCTTTGTCGCAAACACCTTCTTCATTGAGTTTTGGTTTGATTTCTTGTTTCTTCATCTACCACTGCACCATTTGCTTAAGCTTAGATTTTTGCCGGTCCTCTCTTTCAAGAACACTGTGGAAGTCTCCATTTCTTTGATGTAGGTTTCCATTTCATTTGCTCTTCTTGCTTTGAGGTAGTCAATCTTTCAAAGACACGGTTACCATAAGTATCTTCACATCTTTCAATCAAATCTGTAGAAAAGGATTCCTAATTTCAATTTGGGTTCTCTTGGCACCAAGAATTTGGAATCATTGCATGGCCAGACCCTTCATGCTCATGAATGCATATTGCAGCTTATGGAATGAATGAATTTCTTCTACCTCTGAATTTTTCAGCCCTAGCAATCCAACCAATTGGGTCTGCTTCCACAGATGCTGGCATCTCCATCTTCTTGTCCAAATTTGCACTTACTCCATCTCCAACTCTGCCTGTCCCTCGAGGATCCGGCAAGTTGGACTATTTTGTTTAGAACTAAGAATTACAATGAGAAAAGAAAGGTTTTTATTTTTTATTTTTTTATTGAATAGGATGAAAAGAACAAAAATTGGAGAACACTCTCACCTCCAAGGTTTCCCCTTCACGAAGGATTTCTCCTTTCATAAAGAGTCAATGTTCAATCTTCAAATGAACATATATCAATCCCTGTATTTAATTTATTAACTCCCGAACTAGTCAATATCCTACCTGTATCAACTAACTATCCCCTACTCATAATCTTGACAGGTTGATGTTTAGTTTGCATATGAAACCATGTTTTTATTAACAATTTATGTCATTCATTACTCTTCATTTTACTGCAGATAGGACCGCTGGCTGCTTATTATAAGCTACCTCTTAGTCAGGTGCTTGTGGTTAGTTATTCCATATCCTACACCTTTTCTTTTAAGTATCTAATCAGTAACAGGTATGCTATTCTTTATTTAATAATCTATTTTTGGTTGTAGTTCCATGATGACATGACCTTGCCATGTGGGGTGCTTCGTCTTCACGACAAAGGTGGTCATGGATGCCACAAAGGGTACAAGACTAAATGATAATTGTGAAGCAAAATTAATATTATCTCCGTCCTTAAGTTTTTTTGACATTGACCATAAGAAACTTGTTACTCATTCAAGTACCTACTGCTCTAGAGATATTATGGTGTTTATTATGCATCATTAATTATGTCATTCACTAATTTCAGAATCCAATAGTTATCTATGTTGAAATTAACATGTATATGTTATTGGAATCATAATTAAATTGCCATCAGTTTGGAAATCAATTCTACATTTTGTTATAATGAAAAAATAGACGGAGTAAGCCAAATTAGATAACATTGTGGTGCAGACAGCCTCTACTTTACTGTGAATGGCTATGCAATTTCATAAAACAATTTGGATATCTTGAGAGTCCTGATCAACTTGCATCTTGATTTCTGGTATGAGGGCAAAATACCCATTACCTATAAACATTGATAGGAACTCGATATAGATTGAAAAAGAGAAAAGAACTGATACATATATATTGAAGGATTCCCTTACAACCGGAGGAGGAATCCTCTGTTATAGAACACAAATGACATGAATGGAGTAAGGTCCTTAGAAGATGGCAAATAGGAATTAGAACGAAATAAAAATGTCAACACCCAGTGACTGAGAAATGACAAGTTCCTCTGCTCAGACTAACAACCCAACACGACTCATCATAAATTCTCTCATTCTTCATCCCCTTGTTAGTTTGCACGTCAAACTAAACAATCATTCAGTCTCCATGCTTGATTTCTGGCTTCCCGCATTCTGTCCTCCATGCCACCTTTCCATTTTGTTATTCCTCTCTCTTCTCCATCTACTCTCTCTCATGTCATGTTTTTCCTTTTCCTCTCATATACCCCCGGGCCTTGTTTCTCAGGTCCACGTTCCTTTCATTCACTTCGGTACCCCTCCTACAGACTTACATAATGGTCCTATATCATACATATTACAGTCTTACTGGTTCATCTTGTTCATTTATTCTTTCATGCAACTTTGTTTAGTTGCTTGTACTGCTGAGCATGTTGATAATAATGTATTTTGAATGTTGCCAAATTTAATTGTTGCCTAATCATTTATTTTGCAGTCCTTGTTCTCTTCTAAATCCGTTTGTTTCTGAGCAATGTTAACTTGTTATCCAAGTCTTCCATTATTTTGTTCTGCACTTATTGAGGTTGTTTCCTCAAGTATCACTATTTAGCTTGTGCCTTTTTTTATTCTCATCCTTTATACGAAATTATCATACTTTTTTAACTAGGCTATCTGATTTACAATTAGGTGTAGTCTAGGAAGAAGTGAAATAATGAGTCAATCATGAAAATTAATTATTTACGGAGTAAGTTTTGGATGTGGAGATAGCAGTTGACACTGAAAAATTTTGGTTCTGACAGTTACGGTTGTTAGTGGTACTTACAGCTTGGTATTTTGGTCCCTCACCTTCTTCACACCAGCCTGCTGTAAGTTTTGTGCCCGTACCTAAATTCTCAAAGGTGTGTTGCAGTTCATCTGGAATTAAAAGACAGTTTGTCATGCCATTTATTGTTGCTATCCAATTGCTTATTGAAACTATGGAAAATGTCTTCTTTGTCCATTTAAAGTATTGAAAAAACTAATGACTGCAAGGTTAGATTGTTTCAATTCTATTCCTGATTTGTGTGTTAATATGCAAGCTTTAATGCACCCATGAGGAGTTATCCTCAACACCAATTGTGGTTATTTTGTAATCTAAATGGTAGGAAAATGCATATCAGTGAGAAAATATTTTATATCAAGAACTCTGACTAGAAGAAACTTCTATCAGTAAATGAACAGTCTATCAGTACTTTGTATGAAAACCTAATCATATAGTTTTCTTTATCATTCATAGTGGATATATAGCTTCACCATTATTCATTGCATTTTCACTTGTCAAGGGCCCATATGTTGTCATATCTGTAATGGTTCCATGGTTTTTGGTAAAAAGGAAAATAGTTTTTATGGCGTAGCTTAGTTAAAGAAGCAGGCGTTTATAATTCAATAGTATTGTTTCAAGGATGAGTGGTGTTGGAAATTGAGTTCTTGAAATCTTTTCAGCTCTGATTTTTTCTTGTTGAGTGCTTCTTGACTCAAGTAATGCTTCTACTCATTGTGTACTTCCTCCTCACTTCTTACGGACAGGCTGAAGAGCGTGATCTATCACTTCAGAGGAAATAGAGAATTTCCAAGGCTGAGAATTGGTTGGTGCTTTTGTTGAGAATCCTTTATTCTTTCCCTAGTTCAGTTTATTACTGTCATTTTTATTTTCAATTTGCTTTGTCGATAGGGATTGGAAGTCCTCCTGGGCAAATGGATCCTAAAGCATTTTTGCTTCAAAAGTTTAATTTAACAGCTAGACAGCGAGTAAGTTCTTGGTCAACTGCTAAATGTACTTTTGAGTTCTCATGTAATGAACATTTCAGTTTGGTTCCCATGGTTCAAATTGCAATGGTGCTCCTCATGTTTTCTACGAATTGCATAACTTGAATCCGATTATCAATGTCAGTGGCAGTGCAAATAGAACGGGGAAATAATGATTTGACATTGTAATGTGTGCCAAGAGGGGATGGTCTGGTTGCATTACGGGGTGTGACCGTTAATGCAATGTCATAAAAGCTTGCTAATAGTTTCCATTGGGTGACTTTATAAAAATGAATGTAGTGATCCCGAAAATTTTAGGGCAAAATTTTTACAATGGAGCCATAGTTGTTAAAACCATGTGATGTGTGTAGAGGTAGTAGAGCACTACCCCGAGTCACACTACCCTATTATACTATAGCAGATTTCTTGTGGTAAGCTTGTGGAAATTGCTTTTGCATATTTTTCACATCGTAGTATATGCACCGTATTAAAATGGGCCAAGTTACAAAAATCTTCATCTCAATGTTAGTGGCTCTTCCCATTGAACAGATTGACGAGGCTTTGCAAGAGGGAGTTGATGCCTTGAAGCTCCTTTTATTTAAAGGTTTTGCAGAGAGTGCAAAAAGATTCAACAAAGAACAAAAGTATAAGCACTTGAGAGTGCAAAACTTACCAGTTTGATAGGATTCCATTTTTCTCGTTAGGTTGCAATACATTTTGTACAACTTAGTCATTGGAAATTACCTGAATTCTGTAAACGTTCCATTTATATAAATATACACATTATAGTTTTTTCGATCTTGATATTGTCTCTGTAATATGCAAACTCAAAGCATTGGTAAAACTGTATCCTGTATGGACTTTGATGAAAGGGGCTTCTCTCAGAGTAGCATGCATGTACCTTTTCGCCCCCAATGGAAAATGTTTTTGTTAATCGTAATTGGAGACGCGCTATGAATCATGGAGTAGGTAGGGAAATTGACATGAACAGGTTAAAAATGATTTTTTGTTTGAAAAATCCTAAGACGTCTTCCATGAACTAGTTATATATACGTTAACTCTAACTTGGAAAAAATTATTTTCTATAATGTCGAACAGGTTTATCTAAACACGTTAAAAAAATACTTTTTCAAACTTAAACCTACAGATATTAGACTTGGTTGTAACTAGAAAATTGCAGATTAGGAACCTAACTTCTACTTCCTGTCCACTAGCTACGTATGTGGCTTGATATAAAGGTTAGTTAGGAGGTACAAATACTTGGATAAGGATGGAACCTCTATCATAATAATAGAACTTGAGCTTTGAAGCCTTGGGCCGGTGTTAAATAATTTGGTTGGTAAACCATCACTCGTCTTGTTACTTGATTTATGAATTTCTTTAACCAATTTCTTCTGATTCTCTTATCTTGACTTTTGGGGAATCATTTCAGGCCCTTAACTTTTTCTCTTGAACACCCTTGATTTTAAGTTTTATTTATATATTTGATTAGATGTTTGGCGTAGCTAATTCAATTTAAAAAAGCAATAAACTATATGGCTAAATATTAATCGAAATTATTATCATGTGAAATAAAAGAAACGGCGTTTAATGACGTTAATTTTTAACAATCTGAACATGATTTTATTGAAATGAACTTTGCATCGATCTAAGTGGTTTCATTTCATACGCTCCATGTTTTGATTATCACACAGCACAACGTTATGGGCCGAATAAGACAGTGAAGGATTTACAGTAGCCAGCTGTTCTGAGATCCAACCATCTTCATGCTGAAAATTTCAGAAACAGGTTTTCAACAATGTGTGGAGTAGAAAATTTCCATGTGCTCCACGTCCCAAAGGGTCCTTAATAAAGAAAATAATTGACAGATTTGATTTTCCGTAGTACCATATGCTTGCCTCGTACTTTTTGCAGCTTGCTTTGCTAGTATTCACACTTCATATTTAATGCATTTATGTTTCTGCAGTAATGGTTCATTTATGATGAAATACGATACTCACAATGTACCCACTATTCTTTATTTATTTACTTTCAAAGCAAATAGATGGCATTACATGTTGTATTAGATACAGCATGCAGATTCTTAGCCTTTTTGTTCGGTTCTTTTAAAATTTTACGTTCTTTGATCTATTTAGCACGTTCGTTTTCAACAGGTACATTATCATTCATAATTATAACACACCACATTATTTCTTTTATTTTGGAATCCATGAAGCCTTATGTTCCTCATTTTCCTGACAAAATCATAAAAATAGAGTGACATTTTTCAAAATCAAGAAAATGAAAGCAAGAAGTAAAATTAGAAGCTGTTTCTTTCAAAAAAAACTATTTTTTTATTCAGTAATAAAGATAAAAAGAGTGAAGGCAATTAAAAGGAGCAAATGCAAACACCTTGGGATCCATAATGGGGCTATGGGTGTAGGAAAAATATTAATTTTGATTGAAACAACTAACTATATGGCGTCATTGTATTATGAAGGTGTGTATGTTGATCCAGCCCATGCAATGATGAAAGCTTAATTAATGTAATGAGTAGTGTTATCTGATACCAAATTGGGGATGGTACAATTGGTAGGTGGATTGTGCATGAATCATACATGCATGCCAGCTTGTTCATTTGGTGTCCTTTTATTATAGTTGACCCTATCTTCTCTTCTGACTTCTCACACTTTTAGGCCTTTGCCTCTACCCTAAGGTGGAAATCACTTCCTAGGCTACCACCTTCTCATTTTCCAACAACCTTTTCCAGATCTAGGATTAAACTAATGTTGTAGTTTGGTCAAATTTCACACTTCTTTGCTTTTCAAATATACCTCATTACCACAGGCAAAAGCCATGGAACACATGCTGCCTGCAATATTAATCTAGTGTACAAATTATCTACAGCTACCTTAGTTGATCACCTAACTATTTCTTAATACACTGTTACAAAAACTATTTATGATTAGACTTTTTCTTCCATTTTAATTTGGTGCACATATACATAGCAAACAGTTTACATATATATGTAGCTGGGGATTTGCTTGGGCCAGTGGTTAATTATGGTCACAAATATACATCATTGGAGAATTATTGAGGAACGTATAATTGGTTCAACATTTATTTAATCCAACCACTGACATAGTGACATGTTTCTGCTTGTTTTAGCTGTAGGTGTTTGCAAAATCATATAACCTGCTCCTTAATTTGATATTTCGCCTACACCACGCATGCATGGTGCGCTACATAATTAAATCCCTGCTACATTTTCCCCTTCATCGTGTCCCTTGCTTTCTGAAGCTAACTCTAATTAATTAAAATTTTAAGCATGCATTACGTGGATGTATAATCTGCTTAATCAATCATTAATTATCTTGCTCTTAATTCCCTTCTGTGTCACATGCATGTGTTCTGTTCCTCTCCCACACACAGAAATTCCTTACATAAAACCAAGTACAAAGTCACATATAGAGACTTGTAAGGTGTAATACTACTACTGCTGCAATTTTCAATTCGCCTAATTAATACCAATAAAAATAGCAGCATCACATGTTGACTTCCACTTCCACATGCCAATGACAATGTGAAAAATTCAAAATACTTGTTGAGTAAGTTCTCACAATCAGAGTTGACCATAAGTTTTTGCACTGAACACTTGTCAACTCCACTCTCAAACAAATGGGGCAAAAGTAGAAGAAGTTATATTATAGAATAGGTGTATGTATGGTATCTAACTATGTGTGCCAGTATGATGATGGTGAATGATCTAGATCCTTATTTCTAGCTGTGACACACAGATCATACCAAACAAGTCAAACATGTGTGTATACAAATCCATCTCAGGCACCTTCGTGGCTGCTTCCTCCTTCATTGAAAATTTTAGTCACTTTTTTTTTTTGGTTTTCTAGTGAAGGTGCCAAAACACACAATAAAAGACCAAGTCACCGACTTGTCTCACAAGGATCATGGACCGACTATTCTTCCCAGATATGCTTTTGTCACTGCTACAATCTGAAGGACCTTCAGAAGAACCAATAGAATTCAATTCCTTCATTTGAAATTTACACACTCTAGAATTCTTGTTTCTTTCATGAAATTTAAAGACATACACTCAAAAAATAAATTACATTTTCTGTTGTTTTAAAATCGTCACTGTCAGATTCTAGAAAATTATAACATATAAGTAGAATCCAGCATTCATCACCTCATGTTATTACCAAGTTAAATGTAAAGTCTACTTTTTAAGATTTAATAAATGTGTATTCTAATGGATGTGAATGTTTGACTGGTTCAAGACAGATGTTTGTATGGTAGGTTGGTAAAATGAATGCTGGAAAGTGTTAAAAGGAGTACAGATTAGAAGGAATTTTTTGGTCAAAAAATAAAGAAGTTGGACCAAGAAAAGAGAAAAGAGATTACGTTATAACTTATGTACTTTTTGTTGGACTGTGTTGACAAATTGACCCAAAAGTTCTTGCATCACAAGTATACACTATAGGAGGAAGAGGCATGGATGAGTTTTGAAAAAATGGCTTCACTCATCACAAGTGGCACCAAAATCATTAATCAAAAATGGTGCTGCCACCAACTTCACAACAACACCATCTGCTGCCTCATTTACTTATGTCACTGTTCTGTATGGTAATTAGAATAACTTCAAATAAGTATAACAATATATAACAAAGATGTATAGAAATTATATTTTTGTTTTGTTTTTATTTGGAATAATATTTAGTTTATAATTATCATTTTGTTATAGCAAAGGATGGACACTATTAAGAGTAATATACAAGAATTTAAAAATAGTTATTATAATCTTTATTTATGCACTTATACACTCTCAAGTAATTTTATAACAAAGTATATTTAAAATTGTACTAATAAGATCTATGAATAATTAAGAATATAAAACTATTTTAGTGAATAAACTTAAAACAAATAAAATAGTAAAACACAATTAAATTAAGAGAAAGTTTAGAGGATTTTTTGTCATACTTTAAAATCATTAATACTGGGAAGATTTTTAAAAACGAGTAAATTATATTTAATTGG
>Ga0123340_1004457_pt1 | contig 13276 bp, 4 predicted proteins | sample SirMexnodulemix_FD_89961 | JGI IMG/M metagenome (GOLD analysis project Ga0123340, IMG submission 89961) | Root nodule microbial communities of legume samples collected from Mexico - Siratro Mexico nodule mix | ecosystem: Host-associated > Plants > Roots > Nodule | place: Mexico: Nepantla... | reverse complement strand
TTTATATTTTTTTTTTTTTATGGTCTTATATTTATTCCCATTTTTAATTTTTTTGTATTTTTTTTTTAAATTCATAAAATTGTTTAAAAGGTTTTTTTTTTTTTTTTTATGGTTTAAAGGGTCTTATGTTATTGACCACGTGGTTATTACTTATTAGTCAGAGATGATTTTTGAGTTTTTAGATTGACATGTATTCCAGTCTTGCAGGTTCTGTTGTGGTTGGGCCAAATCCAAATCAAAACAGTTTTTGACTGTTTTCTGTTTAGTACCACAATATTTGATTGTTTAAATTTACTCTTATTATAAAAAAAAATGTCAGAATTTGTTTGTTTTTAGATTTATAAATTGTTTCTGATTTGAGTGGAAAGAGAGAGGGTAAACATAGGATTTTTGGTCTTCCTACTATGAGAAAAAAAAAATTCTTACATTTACCATTTTCAATTAAAGTATAGCATTAAGTTGGCAATTGTTCAAAACAAATCCCATTATTAATAAGTGTTTAATGAAGTGCATAAAGGATTAGGTGTTTAAACAAAAATCATTATGCACCTAAAATTTGCATCTTTTTTCACTTCTAAGAAATAAGTATATAACAATATGAAAGAATAAATATCAAGACCAAAACACCAATGCATATTATACATACCTCATTACATAGTGATAATCCTGACAAACTTGAGTTTTCCTTTTTAATTGTTTAAAATATGTTTCATTGATATTTTTATAAACATTATATTTATATTTAGATTTTTATTGTTTTAGAAACATATTGTACGTTAAAAAAAAAAGTCACACGTTTTTTATTTACGTAAAAATATATTGTTGTAAATATTAAAAAAATAAGAAATTATATTCGACCATTATGAAAATATCAATTTTATTTATCAGTAAATTTAATCATAAGTCATATTTACATAAAATAATGCAATTAATAATTTAATATTAAATTTTTAATTTCAAATCAATTCTTAATATTACTTCCAACTTTATAAAGAAATAACTTTTTAATTAATTATTCTTTAATTTTAATTCATACTCGTTTGTTTTAAATTGAAGTAATGGTATTTTATTAAATTACAGTATTATCTAGTTAATTTAAATGTTTTATTGTATTAATTAAATTTAACAGACTTTTAACTATTTGTCACTTTTCATTCTCTTCCTCTCAATCAAAACAACCCGATTTTCTATTTTTTTTCCTTCTCTTTCTTCGTTACAACTAATAGAAATATTAAATAAATAATATTAATTAATTCAAAAATATAATAAAAAATTAGAAATAATAAAACAAAATTTAAAAAAAAGTAAACAAAATAAAAGATTAAAAGGAGGGACTATACTTAAAATTTTACGTAAAAATTGTTCACTTGTTATATTTTTCTGAATAACTTAACCTAAATTTATAAATAATGTAAAAATAATGCTAGTCTTAATGTAATTCAACATTACTAAGGGGTAATTTTCAAGTCTAGATTAAATTGTAGATAGATAAAATCTTTTCATGGCAAGTATTACAAACTTTATAACTATAGTTGTCATTTTGATCTTAAAATACTTTCAATAAGATTTAAGTTATGAGAGAGAAAATTAAGTACTTTTTTTTCTTATATTTTCAATATATGTCTAAAGCGATCAAATTATCCACCAATGGCTCAATTTATGACTCACACAAGCCAAGTAGAATTGAGTGAATAAACAACCAAAAAATTAGTGTGAACTTGCAACTTTAATCATCATTTTATTGATAGAGACAACATTAAAAATTATTTTCTCCTCTTTCTATAAACACACCTAGCATTCAAATCTAATGTCTACAATTTTATTTATGACTTACACCAAACAGACACATAGAACTGAACGATAATTCAAAAAACTAATGAAAAATAAGTCTTTTTATAAACTTAATCATACATTAAGTGATTTGCCACCTTTTATCTTGACTCCAATATATAAGAAACATTCTTCTACAGTAAAGATAATAAAATTAATGCTGACATATTTAATAAATCACTTTAAGAGTTGAATTTTCTTTAAAACACTTATTTTTAGTTTTCTCTTTAATTGTTTCGGTTAATTTTGTTTTTGATTAAAAAAATTTTTAATTTATATTCTTTCCAACTTTTACGTATTTATTCTTTGTTTATTTTATTTCAAGTTTATAATATTTGTTAATATTTCGTTTTATTTTCAGAATCAATATTTTATTTTATTTTTATTTTTTTAACATTTTATTATATGTTTAATATTTTTTAATATCTTGTTTAACATTTTTTTAATTTATAAATATGTTTAGCATATTTTATTTTGTTGGAAATATGTTTTTATCAAATTGATAATTCGTATTTAAATTATATATGTCAGTGTATATTATATAAAAACTTAAATTTTTAGAAATTGTTATTAGTTTTTTTTATATACATGTATGTCTTACTCTGCATTCCTATATTAAGATATCATATAGGTGTATGTATATAATTACACACATCATCTTACTTTTAGAAACTCTAATTTTTATCTTCTAATTATGAGAACAATTTTTTAAATGAATATGTACTTTATACTATCTTTATTTATACATATAATTAAATGTACCATTTTATATTTAATAATTAATTTTAAAATAAAGAAAACTGTTTTTATTTTTGTAGATAAAATTCACAATATAATCTAAAATACTACACCATCTTTAATTATTTTATGATTTATAAAGGTACGAGAGATATAACTTTTAGTCCTATATTGTACCTTATCATAAACAACCTAAAATATACCACTAAAATATTAAAAATATACTAAAATTTTAAAATTAATAGAAACCAATACATGATATTTTTAAATAAACAACTACATAGTCTTAATTTCCATTAAAAATAAAAAGATGCAGGAGTACGTTACTCATATAAATAATTTTATCAATATTATTCTTTAAATAATAAATAATTTAGTTTTATACTTTATATATTTTGTAATTCAAAGAGTAAAATGAAATTTTTTAAATTATACTAATAATGCGCATTAAATGTCAATATTTTTATATACTCATAAATCCAAATTTAGTTGAAAGATAACTTCTTTTATATTTTTTTAATAAATTACGATAGCAATTATTTTATTCCGTTATCACCCTTTTGTTACAAATAAATACAATGAATAGGATACATGGTATTTATTTGGGAGAAATGAAAGAGAAAGAAAAAACAAAATTAATAACTTTATCACCAATATGCTATATAAAAGAAAACAATTTACTTTATTTTACATAAAAGGACGTGTCATGGATTAAACAGGTTCTATACTCAAGCATCTAAATTTGTTAGACAAATCGCGGATTGCAAGATTATTTTGCCCCTCCTGCTTTGTGCGAAACCTTGAAAAATGAAAAAAAAATAAAATTCAACGATTATATAGATAATGAAACAGTACGAAACACTTACTATTTCGTCACGTGTTATTGTTGTGACTGTGTTTTTCTTTATATTTGACATTTATTTGTCCTCCTCTGACCACAACAGCCTTTCTAGAGACATCCTGACGGTTGGATTCACAAAAGCAAAAAAAATAAACAAAATTAAAAAATAAATTTATTATAAAAGTTTCTGTAGAGAAATAATAGGAAGAGATAAGTCAATTATAAATTATAAATGATATTAATTCTGTTATTTATTTTGTAAGTGTGAATTACCTTTAATTTTTTTAATACAGTATTGGAGTGTATTATAGTGAATTTATTAGATTTGTCATGTTTGTTATATGTTTAATGATATTGGATTTGAAAGTGTGAATTACCTTTAAATTTAGTTTTTTAATACAGTATTGGAGTGTATTATAGTGAATTTATTAGATTTGTCGTGTTTGTTATATGTTGAATTGTTATTGGATTATTTATGAATAAAATATTTATATTTTTAAGTAGAGTGTGTTACAAATTATGTATAGAATAAAAATAAGACTAATTTATAATAAATAAATAGGATAATTTTTATTTTAAAACTTAGTTTAGTGAAGATGAGGTAATTTAAATTCATAGTTTTAATAATTAACTTAACATGTTTTTTTATATATTAGATTGAAAATAATAGAAAAGTCATTAAGATAATTAAGATAAAATATCGTTTTTCAAAAATAAAAATATAAGTAATAAAATTTAAATAATCTATTTAAACTTAATATTACTAAACATATTCTAATAAATGATATTTTGTATTCTTCATAAAATAAGACAATCATGTTAAAAGATGACAAATTTTCATCTTGACTTCAAATCTTGGAAAAGTTTAACATCAACTTTTATTATTAAATGAAATTAATTTGCTTCAAACAACGTCTGAATCTTAATCTTGATATATATTTTGTAAACACATCTGCAAGATTATTTGAATTATTTGATGAAGTTATCTTCATAATCCTAACTTTCCCATATCCAACAACCTCTCTAATGAAGTGCAATCTAACATTAATGTATTTAGTTAAATAAATGTCATTTTGTCTATCACAATGAATAGTCACAAAGTATTTGCTCAAATTCTAGCTCTTCTAACATCCCTTTCAACCATAGAGTATTCTTCACTCTTTATGTGAGCGCAATGTAATCTATTGAGTAGTAGATAAAACTGCCACTAATTGTAAGATAACTCTCCAACAAACTGTTGATCTAAATAACATGAAAACATACTCAAAAATAAACTTTCTATTGTCCACCCCTGCACAGTTTGCATCTACAAACCCTTCAATAAGTTTATGAATATTGCAACACCCACTTAAAAGCCTCTTGGTGAGCATGTGGTGGATCCACCACGAATATGTTAACCATACTAACAACATGTGTCATGTTTGGTATGATATACATTATCATGTATATGATGTTTCCTACACTATTAGCATATAAAATAGTCTTCATCTCCCTCCATATTCTTATTCAAAGCCAGAAGTTTAGGTAACCAAAAGCTCCGTGTGATAACCAAAAGCATATCCACATGTTTGGTTTTATCCATCCTAAACCTCTCCATAACCTTTTTTCGTAATCTTGTTGAGATAAATGCAATACCTCAATCATATGATCCTTTTAACACCACTGTTAATGAATTATATCATTTGACACTAACTTTATTTAATAAAATAATTTATTTAAGTGTCAAATGCTTGTACTTACTCTGTGTAGTGTCAAAGTACCGACACTCTTTTGTATATTCGTCTCAAGTATTCATCCAATGGGATCAAGATCTTTTATCTCAAACTCCAATATTAATCTTTCTTTGAGTTCATTTATCTCATTTTTATATTAATTACCTATAAAGACATAATTTATATACAAAAGTAATAACAACACATTTCTTTCTTATTTTTTCAAGATGTTGATGCAAATATCATAATTACACCTTTAAGAAATCATCAAACCTCTTATACTACTATCCTGAACTCAATTTCACATGATTTCAACGAGACACATTTTTATTGATCTTTAATAAATATAAATGGTCTTCTCCAAGTTTTCATGAAAAAAAATTGTTCTAATACTAGATTATGCAAACTAACAATTAACATCAATACCTTTATTAAAATTGTTTTACCACATGTGAGAAAATTTATTCAAAGTATATTCCCTCTAGTTGTAAAAATCTTTTGTCAGAGTCTAGCGATGAATCTTTCTTTTTCTTTTTCCCATTTGATATTCTTTATTTTTTTTCTTGAACACTCTCTTGCATCCAACCTCACATTCTAATTTTTAGGTGGATCCACAAACATCCATGTGTAGTTTTTCTTCCAAAATTTATTCTCATATTTCATGCCATTACCACTACAAACTCTATACATTTTATATTGCCTCTCTAAAGCTTCTATATCAGTTGGACTTGACAAATCAACTCTTAGTAACATATAGTTTACCTAGTCCAAAATGACTTTATTAATCCTTTCACTAATATCATTTGTTGAAGTGTTCTTATAACTAGCTTACATCTTCTTATATCTTCTTTTTTTTGCAAAACTCATTAAACTGATACAATACAAACTTCAATTCATTATCAATTACAAGCATTTTAAGTTTGTTTACTGATTCTCAATCATGGTATGTCAGTCTTTAAATCTCTAAAATGTATGTCTTACTTTTCAATATATAAATTCACATCATCCTGAGTAATCGTCTATGATAGTAAAGAAATAAGATCCTTAACTATTGAACCCTCAAATATCTACATAAACATACTCGAACAATCTATTGGACATATGTTTACCAATCTTAAACTTCAATCTATAGAACTTTTCCAATGCACATTCGTTTCAAATTTTCAAATTCCTCATACTTTCATCTCCTAGTAGGTTTTGCTTACTTAGCTCCACTAAACCTTTATCACTCATATGTCCTACCTTTAGTGTTAAAACTTTGTCTTGTCTTGCATCATTTGACTAGTGACAGACACATGTTCAAGAATTATAGACGTCTACGATATACAAAATGTTCCTCTTCACCTATTAATAACTATAAATGCTATTTCTAAAATCTTTATAATACCATGCTCAATCTTTGTCCTTCAACCCATAAGATCAAACATATTATCAATAAAAGATTTATCTTATGCCTTGTTTGGTTGAGGAAGTGGATTTGATGTGAAAGTGTGTGAAAAGTATGTGTGTTTGGATTAAGGGAAAGATGATAAGAAATGAAGAAAAAGTTTATAAATATTTGTAATAACATCTTTTGGTTGTTAAACATCTTCAATATAACTAATCTTATATTTTGCACCTTATAGGTTTTGTTGTTTCCAAGAAAAACCAGACCTCATGCTTTTAGTTTTAAGGTTTCTAAGAGCTTATTCACTAGACACATGTGAAACTTAAGTCCATAACTCAATTTATATATGTATTTGAAATTGATGCCACTAATACTCTTCATACTAATAATTTTTAGACCCAATAACAACAGTCCACAAATTCTCTTTGAAAATGAGAATTTATTCTCCCTCATTTCTCTAATTTTCAAGGCAATCTTTTTTATAATGATTTTTTTATAACAATTGTAGCACTGATAACCTTTTTCCATCCTATTATTTATTTAATGTTTTGATTTATTTCATTTTTCTTCCCCATTTTCTTCTTATTGGTATATATGATATTCAAACTAAACCTATTATCATTTGTCTTAAAGTTCTGAAACTCCTAGTTCAAATTGAGGTCTGAAACCTTCTTAAATAATACAATATCTTTAGAATGATCAAGTATCTTGAAAAAAACATTAAAAAGCAATACAACACTATTTTCATCTCAATATTTTTAAAATTATCTAATACTTTTTCAAATTTACTAAATTTATTATTATTCTATTATGTCAATGTAAACTAATATAATTATTGTTTCAAATAAAGCTTATGTATAAAAATTTAGTTATAATTACTCAAATTTCATCTACATTGATATAACAATTTTTTTCATTTGCGACTTTTCTAAATCTTATCTTCAAAATACATTATTATTCCACTTTTAGTTTTGTTCATCATATGTTCTTCTATCTTTTTATTGGATAACTAGATCTTTATTATATCAACATAATTTTTATCTTAATATTCAATAATTTTAAAATTACTCTCACATTTTTTTATATCAAATTAGTGATCATATTTTTAAATTTTGCACTTTTATATTTTTCTTTCTCTTATCCCATAAAGAACATTAATTATTAAATTACAATAATCCAAAAAAAAAAAAATGGTGAAAGAAAGTACATTAGAGCTTCAAACATGTTTGTCTACATGGAAACCTAATTAAAGTGAGTAAACTCCCTCTAACAAATGATCTTGTGTGTATGATTTTAGAATCAAAATTGATACTTAGCGCAGCTATTCCACCATGCAGCACCCGCAGTAACAGCTATTAAAAAGCTGGAACAAGGCAATCAACAATATTACAACAACCAAGCTGTGATTTTTGAGTACGTGGAGTCCATGGCACGCATACCCAACCCAACCACTACCAGCAGAGTTTCTTCCTAAATCATCTTTCATGTGCACATTACTTCTCAAATCATCTCATTTCAGAATCTCTTTAAACTTCCAATCACATTAATTCTTCCTCCCAATGCCCATTCCTACATATCCATATATATTAATTACTCCCTAACATCCAACTTTTGCTTCCGAGATCACTCTTTTTGGACATATTAACCACAAAATGATTCGTGTAATCTTCTTTTCTAAAGCCTGGTGATTTTTTCTTAGCCATTACTTGATTCGTATCCCCTTTGATTTTAGTAAACATTATATAAAGCGCGTAGTGCTTCCCTTGTTCCCTGCCCTTCAAAAAGATAATTAAAATAAATAATAAACACACTTTTTCTTTTTTTTTCTGCTATATTTAACTTTTGATTATTATTATAGTATTTGTTAGGTATCTACCTGTTAGTCTAAGTTTCAAATTAAATAAAAAGGAAAAAGTTGAATAATGTATAATAAAAAAAATCCACCAACTTAATACCTTAAAATTTTGAATTGAAAGTAGTGTCATTTTCTTATATAGGTTGATCTTTTGTCTCATTTTTATTTATCATTCCGGTATTTTTTTCTCTTAAATTTTTCCAAACACGTGATGATATCAGAACTGATGATTTACGACTTGAGTAAGTACAGTTTGATCAAGATATAGAAATTTAATGTCTTAAAATTTTTCCTCCCTTAGTTTTTCTACCAGAATTTGTCTATGCTCCATTCTCGTTAAACAAAAACTCTACTTTATTTTGTCAAATACCTATCCATAATCATATGTAAAATTCGCGTAAAAAACTAAACTAAATGCATTTATTTAGTAGGTCTAAAAAATGACAAAGCTTTAAAATAAGGTAACAAAGCAAGTATTAGTTTTGATTTGACCAGACATTGTTACTTGCTATCTTTTTATAGCACAGTTCATGTCTTCTAATATAAAAATCGAGTGGTATCCAGGTGTGGTGAGATACAATCAACAACCACACGAGAAAAAGATAAGACTCTGTTCCACTCCTACTTTTTATCAACTTCACTATTACGTTTAAATACAAAAATTATTTTTAGAAATGTAAATGGGAGAAAAATAAAAACATATTATTGTGTAAATATATATAGTTCAAACTATATGTGTTTTTTTATTTGGCACCTAATTCTTAAGAATATCAAATTAATAAAAGTATTAAAACAAGTTAAATAGAAAGACAGTGTGTAAAAACTATAGTATCTAGACAAATGCAAATAAAACATAGATGAAGAGAGAAAAATTGAGAGCTTCTGAAAAGGAAAAAAAAAAGGTTAATTTTTTATATGTCGCATGAAAAGACAATATTTGAATCATACCTTTACATTTAAAAAGTTCTTCGCAATAAAATAAAACCGATCTTTTATATTTTAATGAAAGAAAACTCAAAATTACGTTATCTAAGAAAAACTATTTTTTTCCCTAAAGTTAAGGGAGTCTGAATTATGTTTTCTCCAAAGTATTTTTTTCCCTCACAAGTGTTAAATCGTTTAGATAAAAAAATATTTTTTTGTAGAACTTCCATTAAGATGTTTCACTCTCTCTTATTTCATTTGTATAAAGATTAGTTTGACTCTTCCTCTATACAAAGACGAAACCACCAAACAATTATACAAGAAAATATTAGTGATTAAACTACTGCTATTTAGCATGTGGTTATGTAAACATGTAAAAAGAAACAATATTGAATTGAATTAATCCAATAAAAATGCACCCAACATATTATTTATTTTAGATGTTATACAATAAATTTCGATAAGATCTAAATTATTGAAAGCATTGCACTGTGAACATCTAAGATTTATTTGTTTTGAGGCACATGTGTGTTGTACTTTTACTTAAAAATTTTAGTCTTCCCTTTACCCAAAGTATTTGAAATTAAACTAAATATATCTTAACCTTTACTAATCATAGCTTAACAAAAAAGCCGCGTACGTTACATAAATGTTAATACTAATTTATAGAAATGGGTACATTAATTCGGCAGGTTCTACATTGTTTATACATTTATACGTTCTCTGAGCATAAACTAAACATTTTAAGAATAAAAAAAAAGAAGTATTTGGTCAGCCCTGGCCCTACCAGTGTCCACTGTCCCAAAACCTACCAACATGTGTAATAATATTATTGAGGCTGAAGTTGTTTTAAATATATTTCTTAAGTGAATCTTGTCCAACATTTAACAACTCTGTTACCACATAATCATAATTAATTACTTCCTAAGTGTTTAAATAATTGTTGAATTTTTAATAAGACATTTTATAATTTTTGTGCAATTTATTTATTTTATTAAATATTATGAGTATTTGTGTTTGTATTAATAAATACAAAATTATTAACAATGAAGGCTAATTTAGTATATTAGTAATGTTTTTCTAAAATAATTATTTTTATTAGCCTATGGGATTATGTTAGTTGAATTTTATAAGTTATATTAAGAATAAAAAAAGAAAGCAAGTTGTTAATTAATCAATTAACTAATTAATGGCTTATAACTAATTGTGATGTTTCCTCAGTAAGCACATTGATGGGAGAATCAGCTTGGGATTTTTTCCAGGTAAGTGAAAGAGTGAACAAACTTGAAACAACCATGTCAAAACCATTTTATTTATTTATTTATTTTTTAATTAAAGGATCTTCATCGATGTCAGAGGTCGGTGCTAGCAAACTACGTTTCCTGATTAGTTTAAATTACTTATATTTGCTAACTAATTTTATTTAACGATAATTTTTTTGTCTCGTTGAAAACATTAGATTAAACACAACCTTTGTACAAAGCTTAAGTCTAATTATTTTAGTAAACCTATTAGAACAGATTAAACTTCACGCAAACATTATATATGACTTGTTTAAAAAATCAAAATTAAAAAGCTTCTATGAAAAGTAATTTAATGTTACTAACACCTTATATTGTAAAAATTTTTAATAATTTCTTATTGATGATTTAATCAATACAATATTCTTTTTCTAGTTTTCACTAAAGTTACTCAATGCAAGGATTGAGTTTTCATCCAAGATGATTGGTTACCATTTCACAATAGGGCATCTGTTTAGGATTAAGAGATAATTCTTGTATAACATAATTCAGTTATTATTTTTTAATAATTAAAATAAATGTAATTAGTAATTCTTGTCTGTTTACAAATCAAAAAAATATTTTCGTAAAAGAAGTAATTGATTTATAAGAGAATCTTGTTACACGAAATGTCATCAAATAATAACGTCATCCTTTCCATGTAAGTCGTGCATATGGCTTTAGGATTATTACCAACATTCCACTGAAGATGAAAGAAAAAAACAACGTTCATACGAGGTAATAAGTCCTAAACTAAATATAAAATAATACAAATAAGTCTAATTAAAATTATTCTTTATAATTAAAAGTGACAAAACACGTAAGTCTTACCTGTTTTAGACTCAATAAAAACAAGTGAGACAGACCAAACTCCATTTGAAAACGAACTAAAAATAAAAGTATTGACTTGTTCCGGTTGACAAAATCTTTTAATTATTTATTTTATAAAATTAATTTAAACAAAAAAATCAATCTTTTTAATAATTTACAGCCCTAGTTAAAAAATCCAATAAATCAAAATTTTCTTAAACAGATTTTATTTGCAGGTTATAATTGTTGTAAAAAGTTATAACTTACACATAAATTACGAGAAGAATTGACCTTTTTTTTTCTTTCTTAAATTTTTCCCCTTTGGCACACGCACTGCTCTCCAGGTATTACGTTGATGAGAAGAGGACCACATAGATTGACCTTACACAAAAACATGGGTATTTGGACCACACTTAGAATGAAGGGGTTTGCATGTAAAATTAGCTAGATTATGGGATTATCTAAAATAGGAGTCACTGTCTGCATTAGATAAGGATATGCATGGGATTTCCCTGCATTGAAAATTGGCTTCTTGTTTTGTTTTGTGATTATGACTGCATTAAGTCTAAAAGATGAAAAGGGTATGTTTTTATTTGGACAAGTCCATCTGGGCAAAGGTCCTAGAATATGTGGCCAAGAGGACATGAATCCAAGGGATACTTATCATTGAGGTAGGTTAGAAAGAAACAATCAAAGATGGGGTTAAGAAGGGATGTTGACAGGGCAAGGGCACAACTATGGTTTGAGATGTTTCCTTCACTTTCTGATGTGACCTGTCTCTAAGTCATTGCCATGCCCTAAAAGTTAAGTACTTATGATATTGCAAAATTTTTTTACTCATTTATTCTTCTCATGTGACTTGTTATACTATTTTCATCGTAGAAATAGAATTTAAGTTTACCTTGTTATACAAATTCAATAATAAAATTTGTATTTATTTATAAATTATTAAAAAATTTTTTTTTTCAGTTAATATAAAATCTTCAACATAACTCTTTCATGTCAAAATTCTTTAATTCGCACATAGAGTTATATATTTAAAGGTGGTTCGATATATTATATTAAAAGTAAACTTTAAACCTAACTCAATCTTATAAAACCGACTTGTAAAATAAAATTTGTATTTATTTATAAATTATTAAAAAAAAATTTCTTTAATTACATAATTTCTCTAACCGCCGCCTAATTTCATTTCTTCCTCTAACATTTCACGTCATTTTAATTTTCTTACCATAATTAGAAACCATTCTTTCTTATCAAATCATCCTCTCAAATCAGTTTGCTTAATCATTTCAATTTGGTATATCCATGAGGTAGAAAATGAGATTCCATCTATTTTTATTCATGAGATCCAAGACCAATAATTTACCTAGCAAGACGTGAGAGTTGTTTATTGAAATGCATGTGCTAATAGATTAATGGAACCTTCCCTGAAGAATCTCAGCATGAACTATAAATGTGAACAGATCTTAAATAATGATAAAAATATAAGAAGATGCGTGTTATTAATTAGTGGTGCTTTGGTGATGATCATATTATTCTCTTTGTAACGCCCAACGGAAAGGAATGTAATGTGGAAGAAAAGAACATGGACTTCTTACACTATATAAATTAATTAATGAATTGCATTTATGTGGCTGTGGTTATGCCTTACAAGAATTTTATAAATGAAACAAGGACTTCATGAGATTGATTGGGGGAGACGATGGGTTCGCACTCCATTTATTGTATATAACAGATGAAAAGAACACAACACAACAAACTATATAATATATTCAATGAATTTTCTGTATATAAGATTTTTTTATAAAAAATAGAAATAATTTTTATATATAGACTAATTTTGTAAAAAATTCATTTACTTCTTTTAATTTTTTATTTTTAATTTGAGTATAACTT
>Ga0123340_1004453_pt1 | contig 13280 bp, 14 predicted proteins | sample SirMexnodulemix_FD_89961 | JGI IMG/M metagenome (GOLD analysis project Ga0123340, IMG submission 89961) | Root nodule microbial communities of legume samples collected from Mexico - Siratro Mexico nodule mix | ecosystem: Host-associated > Plants > Roots > Nodule | place: Mexico: Nepantla... | reverse complement strand
GTGGTGATGAAGGCAAAGGTGGGGGTGGAGGAGGTGAATCAAGTGGCAAAGGAGGAGAACCCTCAGGAGTAGCTGGCATCTCTTCTGAAATGTTTGGAGTCAGATCCAAATTTCTATCTGACAACGGAAGTTGTAAATCAATTTCATCGGAACTGCTAAAACATGTGGGCCTTTCATCCTTCGGATGACCTGAAACATCTTCCATTTCCAGCTCACGATCCACATCCTTTAAGATACAATGGCGCTTGTCATTTGGGGTAACAGTAGAAGTTTCCGATTCCCCAAGGGTATGGGTGGGATCTGCTGGAGATGCATCACATGTCTCCTTACCCAATTTCAATGGTATATCATCTTCATATTCATCTTCATCTTCTTCAAATGCATGTGAAGATAAAAAGCCAGGCAGCTGGAATGTAGCATTACTGATACACAATATCCAGGAATATAACATGAGTCAGAAATAGAATTACTATTTAAAACAAACAGAATGGTAAACAACAAGAAACAAATAAACAAGACAGCTTTATCAAGTTAATAAATATTCCAGCAAACTAAAATCCACAAATGCAAGCCATGAACAAATGTAGAAAACGATACTTAGTATTTCCGTTTCATATGATACCAATCCCTGACCCATCTACATTAATATCAAGGACATAAAGAAAAATCTTATGTATCATGGCATCATTAACATGTATTAATGTCTATTTATTAGTTTCTCCTATTCATTTTTTAATATTGTTCAAAAGCATGGTTATCAAACTCGAGTGTTAACTCATAAAAAGGTACAAGTTTACACTCCCCCACCCATTGCCCGAGTTGAATCGTAAGCAAACTCATTTTGGAGCAGAATCGATGGGATCATCATGAACTCGGTAAGCTTAGCCAAACTAGCGAGCTTGCAATCGAGTTAGCAAGTTCAAAGGGGTACCCTTTTAAACAAAAATGACACCGATGATTGTCATTTCATGTGCAAAAATAAACAAAATCTCACCACGATTAGGGTTTTCTCCTCCTCTACTACTTGCGAATTAAGGTTTCTTCTTCCCGTCATCTATTGCTCTCAAAACAATACCACTCCCTTTGCTCGTGGAAGCTTTTGTGACTCTCTCTCCCTCTCCTCACAGATGGCTCCCTCTGTTCGTGAGGTGCTGTCATTCTCTCTATCTGCCACAACATCATTGTTGCCACATCTCATGACATCGTTGACATTTTAGTCATTGGCGTGGTGGTTCTCTTCTCAGGTCACAATATCGCTGCAGTTCCTACCGTCATCATGGCTTTCTTATTTTCGTAGCAAGTTCAAGCTCTACTCTTAGGTTTGCGATAATTTTTTTCTCTTCTATTCAGTTTAAGTGCAGAGCAGGTAACTTTTCTTCTCTTCTAACAGTTTAGTTTTATTATATAACAGGTTTCAATTATTTAATAATTATACAATTGAATAATTGAATTAGGCAGTAATTTAATTATTTAATAATTATATAGTATTTTTTATTTTGTGATTGAAATTATGGAGATATTTAAGGTATGTTTAGGAGTGGATCAAATTCATCCGAGGGCAATCCTCATCTATTAAAAAAAAAAAAAAAAACTCCAGGAAATAGGTTGGATATTGGATGGAAGGTCGGGATAGATTTTAATGGCAATGCTAGAAAAGTGAAAAGTAATTATTGTTCAAAGATGGTGAGTGGAAGAATACTTAGATTCAAGCATCATATCGCTAAAATTAGGGAGGATTTTATGCCTTGTGCTTCTGTTTCAGAAAAAATAAAAAAATTGATGTTAAAAATTGTTGCATAAGCTAAGGAAGCTTCATTGAAGAAAAACGTTGAATATGATTAATGAAGACCATGAAGAAAGTAGGGTTGAAGAAAGACAAAAGGGCGTTTGGTTTTAAAAGAAAGTTGATAGTTGTAGTAGGAGGAGTTCAAGAAACTATAAATCAAGTGACTAAAAAGGCTGTAAAGAAGGAGTTGATGCTCAAGTTGAAATGTGAGATGATTAAGAAATATGGAGTTGGCTATAAACCTCTATCTTATCATATGATGTTAGAGAGAAGATTTTGAAACAAGCAGTGGAAAAAACTGATTTAATCCTTCAAGAAGCTAAGGATGAGTGGAAGAGAACAGGTTGCACAACTGCGTCTGATGGGTGGTAGATGATTAAAAAAGGAGTTCTATTTCTAAAATTTTGGTGAATAGTCCCAAAAGGACTGTTTTTCATTATTCATTGGATATCTGAGACATCTCAAAACAGCAAATAAAGTATTTAAGATGTTGGATGATGTTGTGGAATTTGTTAGAGGGGAAAATATTGTGCAAGTGGTTAATGGTAATGCTGCAAATTTCATGGCAGCTGCTAGTTTGTTGATGCAAAAACAGGAGCATTTGTATTAGACCCCATGTGCTGCCCATTGCGTTGATTTGATCTTTGAAGATTTTGGAAAGCATTTGAAGGTCCATCAAGTTACTATCAAGAAGAAAAGAAGGATCATCACTTACAATTGTGGCAAAATAACGTTAATTAGCATGTTGAAGAAGTTCACAAAAGGAAGAGACTTGATATGACAAAGGGTATGACTAGGTTGGTCATGGCTTATTTGACTATAGCTTGTCTTCATGAATTGAAAGCATCATATTGACCATGTTTAGCTTTGATGAGTGGAAAACAACCAGGTTTGGAACATCACAGGAGGAGAGAAAAGTTGAAAACATGGTATTAGGTAGTCAGTTTCGGGAAAATATAACCACATGCCTCAAAGTTGATGCCCCTCTTATGTGGTTCTAAGATTGGAGGATTCAGATAAAACCCACAATGAGTTTCATATATGAGGAGATGGATCGTGCAAAAGTTAAAAATTCTAAACCTTCTCTCTTTCAAAATTTAATTACTTATTTGTTAAATTATTTCCAATATAGCATAGTTCATGTTGAATGTAGTTATGAAACTGTTTGGAAAATCATTAATGAAAGATTGGATAATGAACTTCACATGTCTTTAGATGCAATTGCCTATTACCTCAACCCCTGCTTCCAATATGAAGCTAATTTTAGACAAGATAATTCTGAGGTGAAAGAGGGGTTGTATATATGCATGAGAAGATTGGTTGGTTAAGGATGTTACAGGAAACAAAAAAACTAATTTTCAACTTGTTGATTGTCATTGTGCTACAGGACCTTTTTATATGGAAAAATGCAAGGAATTGCAAAACAGCACCGCTTCCCAGAGAACGGTGAGAGATATTTTGGGATGGTACTCCGAAGTTGAAGAGGTTTGTCATCCGAGTTTTGAACTTGACTTGTATAGCTCTTCTAAGTGCGAGCAATTGAAGCTCATTTGAAATGATAATTTAAGTTCTTTATAATCTATAATTTTCTTTATTTGGTTAATGTATTTACTAAAATTTCACATTTAATTATAGGTTCATGCAAAGAAAAGATACCGTTTGCATCAGAAAAAAATGCATGATTTGCTTTATATGATGTATAACTTGAAGGTGAAAAATAAACAAATCCGAATTGTTGTTGCTCTTCCATTTGATGTGATATTGAGTATGATGATAATTGGATATGTTGTTGAGATTGAGAAAGCTCAAGGGGAATACGATGGTGGAAATGTTGACTAGATGTTGCAACAAGAGATCCAACTCTAGATGCACTTGATCTTGGTAATATACCTTCTCATTCTGCTAACATGGATGCACAATTTTCATATAGGGAAGAGTTTGATGCGGATGAAGATGATGACAAAAAATGTTGACAGAGATGATGATGTCATTAGATGGCCATAGAAACTTGACATTTGTCCATTTCCAGTAATTTAATTACTATCACTTTAACAATTTATGTTTTGCAATATTTGTATGAACTTATTCATTAGGTACACTTTGAACTTGTATAGAGTCATTCAGTACTAAATGCAGTTATTTTAGTATTTTGGACCTAGTTTTTCAACTATTTTGCTTAATTGTCCTATTGAACTGTTGAATTGGTATGTTATTTATAGAAATTAGTTTTTTCTATATGAAATAAACTCTTACAAGTTTATGAGTAGAGTTTACGGAGGTCCCTCAAGTTTACATTAACTCTAAAGTTTGATAACTTTGTTCAAGAGCACCGAGAGAGTGTCAGGTGATTACAAGAAGCTTGATAACACTAGAATACACACACAAAAATGTTGCCACCAATGTGATCAACGTTTTTTCAAGATGCGCAACTTTCACATACTGTAGTTTAATAATATTGCATATGCTTAATTAGTTCCCGCATGATCAATGCTTAAAGTAAACTAGTTTTAAGGATAAAATGATAATATCCTACAATTATACTAGATCAATAGTTTTAATTTTTCTTCCACTCTATTCTATTAATTTGTAAGTTTCTTAACCGGGACTTAAATGTGCTAAACTCTAATCAATGTATTGACATTACTTTAACTATAAAAAATTGACACAGTTCTTTTTTGCATTTTGTGTATTTTTCAGTTTACTAACTCTTATTACAACCTATCTTGTTCAACATTGCACCTACCATCAAGCGCATAAGGGATTCAATAATTATAAAAGTAATCTCCGTGGTTTTTATGGTGCCTTATTTAATTATTCGGACTTTACGCCCTATCCTTGATACTAGTAAGTATGAATGACATAATTGCACAATATATATGATGAACACAAATTTAACAAAAGCAGCCAGTCTAAAAAATTGACAAAACAAGTACCGCACCTTCCATACTCATCAACAATGCCTTCCATTTCTCTAATAGGGTCATCCACAGCTCGCTCTGCCCGCGATGGACGTCTGAGAGAAAAGCTAACTGTAATATCATCATTTGAAATTCCAATATCATCCATGTAACGGCGAAGGACTGATTGAGGAAAAATTTTCCTCTCAAGCCACAGCCTCAAAACCTGCAATTCACCCAAAATAGAAAATAAAACAAAGCTGATATCCACCAAACTTCTGTCCCTTTGAAAAGTAAAACTTAATCCAGTTATTTAGACAAATCCCATTTCAGTACACATAGACTGAAGCCAAAGTCAAGTAATGGAAATTCTAGCAATTTAAACAGGTAGTGAAAATCTGGGAAAGGGAATCCGTGAAGGTACAATCTTCAAGCTCATTTTTAGAAAGCCTGTGATTGAATAAGCGTAACTTAGATAACATCTTTGAAAGAAAGAATTGCCGAAAATGAGGACGTTAGGCAGAAAGGTTGGATTTTCATTGCCTCAATTATTTGCAGTGGAAAGTCGTCCAAGATATCTTGTAGAGTTATGAATGAAACAAGAACAATATCTCAAGTTGTTGATTACGTTATTGGATAATATCTTAACCTCCCCCCTAGTTCTACTGTTCTGCTTTCCTCTAGATGCAAATCCTTTCGTCAATAAATATTAACTCAGAGAGAGGGAGAAGGAGCTAACCTTGAGACACTGACGACGATTTTCACGGGCACTAGCTCCAGGGGGAGCAGCAGCACCAAGAAGACGTGGCAATGCTGCCTGAACAATGGGAATGTAGGATGCTCCTGCAATGCCTAAAAATTTCCTCTACAATTAGGGAAATCAATGCCATGAAAAGAATACTACCCAAACTAACAAATTTTGGTAGGACAGGGAGGCAAAAACAGTGATAACAATTGCTAATAGTACTCTATTGTAATATCTTCGGTAATCACCCACCTTTTTGATTATGTGAGCACTGGGTGATGGAATCAACAAGAAAAAACAAATCCACTTTGCGATGAAAACTAGTTTCATTTTCCAGCTTTCGTATGAGAAGTTCAACAACCTGAACAAAAAGGACTAGAAGTAAGTCCAACAGTTTCATTAACAGCACTCCAAAATCAGTAGCCAAAGAATAACATTTAGGAAAAGCGTTCGCATTTCAATCAATGATCACCAACTAAATATAAATGAAACAAAAAAGATAAAATTCTTAACTTCTACGGATCCTTGATGTTCTTACTAAAGATTTTCCATATGACAAAAATTGATTGTCACAATCATATAAGCAATAAAATTTAACACAAAGCACAAAAGTAAACTAATAGTACTTAAACTAAAATTTAGACCATATTAATAGCACACAGACAAATAAATAATGTTCCAAGACCTTTATTATCAATAAACTTATGGCCTAGCCTCACACACTTATCCAGATGCTGAGCTTTCCATGCAATCAAACTAAAAATGTATTAGGCATACCAACCTTAACACTTCCAACATAACTAAAAAAAAAAAAAAAAAAAACTTGCCAACAATCGAATCAAAGTATTCTCATTAAACTAAATATTAAGACACTTTTCTGTAGCAATTCCATTTTCTCTAATGGTTCATAAAGCTAGGAAACAATTTGTAGGAAATCCATAGCCTAATTCACAACTCTCCATAGCCTAATTCACAACTCTTAAAACTATAAATAATATGATCAAGCATACCTCGTTGGCAATGCCATACTTGGCACAGTCAATGGCAAGACGGGTTGCACGACCAATACTCTCCTTGGTCCTCGACAATGTTTCAATCATTCCTTCAAAAGCATCCCGGGAAACAGCAGCCTCAGTACCACCACTCAGTGAGCCTCCTAGACCCCTTTGCCCTGAATCAACTCTTGTATCCTCAATTTCATCAGCATCAAGCTGATTACGAGAAGCAGAATGATGCTCTTTAGCTGGTGGAGAAACCAATGATGTGTGCTCATAAACTCCTTGCATGTCTGCATGCAGAAAATTGCTCGAGACAGACAGAAATGGCTGAACTGTAGACGGGCTAGGAGTTTCCCCCTGAACATTGGGAAAGCCAGAAGGAAGAAATTGTGAATGGGCCTGTTTCCTTTTCGCCAGGGCAGCAGCAATAAGATGCTTCATAGTACTTTTCTCTTCTGTGCTTACCTCCAATCTTTAATAAAATACAGAAAGAAGAGGGAGAAGGATCAGTGAATAATAAAAAAGAAACAACAAAAAAAAGTGTGTTTACCTATCAATATGTAGAGCATCAATATCCTTAAAACCAATTGTTGAAACAGGAACTTCAACTGCCTGAGGCAACGTCTCCGGTGTAGTTTTAGAAATTTCCGCCGATGATGCAAGCTTCTTTTTATGTGTAACAAATTGATTCTGAGAAGAGCTAAGGTTATGTGAATACTTTGAAGGCCCATGATCAGCCTTCTTTTGAGTAGCATTACTGGAAACTTTAAGTGACAGTTTGGAAGCTTTATTCCGCTCAGCATTTGACTTACTTGCAGGCATCAATTGAGGTGATTTTAGTGGAGAGACAGAGATCAAATTTGCTGCATTGGAGGAAAGCTGCTTCAAATCTAATTTTTCAGGACTGTGAGGAATATGCACAGGAACCACTTCGTCATCTTTCTCTCTGTCATTCTCTTTTAGTGGCTGCTTGATTGACAAACTGTCATTATGTAATTGAGATGATGGCTCTTTCAAATGGATATCCTCCAGCTCGCTAGAAATTCTTTCAGCCAGCGGAACAACATCAGACTTTTCTGAGAGTGCATTGTTGCTCTTTTTGACCTCTGAAACAGAAGACGATTTAACATTTTTTCCAGCTCCTCCATGAACAGGAGTTTTAGGTTCGTCATCATCATCATCAAAAAGACAAACAGCTCTACGTTTCCTCTCTACTTGTTTTATCATAACATTACTTGGATCACCTTTCAGTTTGAGATAATTCCTTTCTTTCTTTTCCTCAGATACAGTGACTGAAGAATCAGGCATAACTTTTTGAACCTGCATATGATGTCTAGTCGCTGATAGCAGCTCATGGACAGAATCATCAGAACCCACACCACTAGTTTGACCCCTTGATGACAAGCTTTTTTCTGTTTTCAAATTTGGCGTAGACTTCTTCATTTCTGACTTTTTCAAAGGTTTGTCTTCAATAACTGTAGCACCAGGAGAAGTTCTTTTCAGAACTTTTGAAGGATATCCCAAAGTTGAATCATCTTTGGTATCCATGCGCTTCAACTTCTTGGTAGCATGTAAAGATTCACTTGCCCCAAAATTATAGGTTGCATGAAGTTGCATCTTCTTCCGCAAACTAGAACTTTTACCATCGGCATCCTTGGAGTCAAACGAGATTTCAGGCAACTCATTTTTTACCTCAAGACTTGTTTTGACTTTTATCATGATGCTATCTTTTTCCCCGGTATTACCATTATTGTCTGATTTAAGAGTATCTGGAGAATCCAATTTAACATCAAATGCACTTTTCCTTTTCTTCCCAGCTTTCATTGTCTCTCTGGACCTAGAAGTGTCACCACGACCAGTACAATTTCCCTCCTTAAAAATTCCAGTAGATGATCCACCATTTCTATCTCTATCACCTGCAGCTTCACTTCTCCTTCCTGAGCCATTGACAAGCTTTCTTGGCTTGGTCCCATTTGTTAAACCACTATGCCTATTATCATCTTGGCCAAAATCATTAACATTACTGGAACCTTTAAGACTTGATTTGTTAGCATTCTTCTTTGGCTCTGAACCCGTGGATAATTTACTTTTGATCATTGGTGATGAAACAGAAGAACTTCCGTTCGGATAGTCAGATACAGAGTGTTTTTCATCTAGGCTGTCATTTTCCCCTACTCTCTGTGTACAGTGCTCTAGATTAGAACCAACATTATCCATATCAATGTTATCTTTTTCTTCATTTGATAACACAGTGTCAATTGCATCCTTAAGGTTAACGACTACCCCATCATTAGAAGGAGCCTCTGAACCAATACGAGAATCGTCGGTGTCATCAGTCAAACCACTAGCCTTCTGTTTCTGCATCTCGTCAAATGCTGCACATATTTCCTTCACAGCTTGGGCAAAGTACTTAGTCTTGCCTTGAAGACGAGCTGACAGCTTATTTTTAGCCTCACTGGTAAATGCCTGAATATCTGCTGGGGCAACAAAAGCACTGCAAAAGGAAAATAGCACAGCATAAGTATAATTGTAAGAAAATAAATTGCAGGACATTCAACATTCAATATAATAAAAAGAATTAACATGAAGGAACAAAACACAAGTTTCAATTTTACTAATATGGGGGCTAAATGGAAGAAAATAATGAAATTACAGTATATCATTAAACTTCAAAATCTTGTTATCTTTTACTTCAAAAATAAATTAGCCAAGACACTACCAGAGCAGAGGATAAAAGAACCTCGAGAACAAGAAAAAGAACCAACAGAAAATATACATGAGCTCTAAAGAGTTGTTTAAGCCCTTTACCATGAACGATACAATCTCAAAAGATTCATCAAACACTGAAAAGCTTCTCAAGCCACTTGTCCATCATCAACAAGTTTTCGATAAGGCCATTGCTGATCAAGAATTAATATTTTCATTGATGTTGGAAGGTCTAGAAAACTACATAGAAGTTCAAAGGTCATAGTTATAACCACAAAATCAAGCTTTTCTGGAAGAGGATTAAAAATTCAAACACCTTGTTCCACTATAAATCAAATTAAATACCCAAATTTGATTCTCTCGTTTCTTAAAAAGAATCAATTCCATACTCTGACCATCTATTTCGTTAGGTGTATAACTCCTCCTCTGTCCTTTTCTATTTGGATGACCATGGTTTTTTAGGGAGTATAGACAGGATTGAACCCCATCCCTTAAAAAACACAGATGGTTTAACTAATTTGCACAACCAAAATCTCAAACTTTGTCAAATAAACCGTTAAATCCTTTCTGTAACAGTCAAATCATCTCTGCATCCCCAACTGCATGAATTATGACAGAATATCCCTACGTTTAAAGAAAAGGAACACATTTTACACACACAACAATATCTTCAGCCACATCAGAGGTTGCTGTCTTTCTCTTAAGACACATAATCTCTTTCTCTTAAGACACATAATCTTAGAAACATATGTTACAGATATAAAAAATTAAAATCATCCCTATGCCTCCACTTAATAGCTTAAGCTTTTACCAAATTATAGCCTCTACTCCAAGACTAAGTAATTAGGAATAACATAGCACATCCTCACCACTCCCATTTTTTCAGTTGAGTTTAAATGATATGCATTGTCCATTCTTTAAGCCAAAAGAACCTTGTCAAGGGGAGTGTATTAGAGATATAAATCTTTCTTCAGGCTTAACCTAATATCTTAATATTCTAAATTTGTTAGTCCTCCATTGATTGCAAAGCCAATTATACACTACAAGTAGTGAGAATAAACATTTACATTGCCAATTAGACACCACACATCATCAATCTCATAATGAAACCACCACTTGGTATGGCAACCACCAACACTTCCCCTATTGCTGCCAAAACTTTTGCCACCATTGTTACCTTCATCATTATTGTTGTCATTGTTAGCAGCACGTCATCTCTATTTTACAACTACCACTTCATTGGTATCACCATTATTAGCAAAATCCTTCTATTTCATCATTGTCACCATCATCTCAATATTATCATTGTCATCAACACCACTACAACCGTTGTCATCTGCTTGTTGCTACCATCATGTTATTATTGTTGACATCATTGTCACCATCGTTGTTACTATTGTCACTACTGTCATCATCACCACTCCTGCCACAACCACTCTATTGTCACTACTGTCATCATCACCACTCCTGCCACAACCACCTATTTCGTCCTTATCATGGTGTACGCCAAACACCAGATAGTATGTTTGTCTCACTACTTTTATCCAATCATGTTCCCATCTTAGTCGTGTATCCAATCATATCTTGAGTCCCAAACAAGCTCTTAAAGCTCGAAATAGATGCTCACATATAGTGAGACAGCAAGTGATAAGCTGTTTTTTCTATGATTGCGCATGTCACCTCTATCACTTTTTCTCATCCAAACTATACTACAGGCTTGATAACAACATATGCCCCATCGTCATTTCTTCAAATCCAAACTATACAACAAGCTTCAAATTAAGGGTCTCACTCTTTACTAGTTCACATAATAGTTCCTCTTTTAATAGCTAAGTTATTAAAGGCATTCCGGTAGAACTTAACACCATTTATCAGACCACTTGGCAACCTATGTATTTACATCTCTTAACTGCATACAAGTTACAAAAGAAATTGAGTGAAAGAGGCTTACATTTCTTTTGTACCAAAGAATTGAACAAAATATTTCTTTGGATCAGGGATTTTCTCCCAATCCTCAGGCCTGCTTATCTGAAAAAGAATACAACAAAATTAGCATCATCCTCGGTGCTACACTAATAATAACCATATGCAGAAAGAAACTTCCAAAAATCGGGAGGGAGATCAAATTTACCAAAACAACTTACAGCATTCAGCTAGAATAATCTGTGCACTAAAAGCAAAGTAGATGATATCTTAGAAATTGGATTTGTACCTAACTCACTCTCAAAAGTGTTTTCCTTATGTACTATTTTAGTCATACTATTACTAGTCGGGGTGAAGTATCCAACACACCCGCTCCAAGGTCCAATAACAGCTTAGCTTGTGCAATAGGCTCAATAACAACAATATCGCTCCGATACCATTTAAGAATTTGTATTTAGACGAAACTCAATCTTAAACACTAGCTTATCAACGAAGCTTACTCCTACTTGCTTTAACCCTATATCACTAAGTAGGATCTCTAACACATCGCATTAACAAAGTAAAATTCCTCGTCTGATCAACTCCACAAACTTAACAGAAAAAAGGACTTGAAAGTCATACTGAAACATTCAAAACCTTAGCAAAATAACCTAACAATGCTGTCACCGAAAGTAAGCAGCCAAATAGATAGATATGAGATATGCAGAGCAAAACAGAAGAAATAATGATGATAATTTTGGAGGAAGTAGAAGTTACGAAGGAAGAGAGTGAGACCTTAGCCGGCCATGCGGGGAAGCCCTTGACCTTAGCAAGCACAAGATCGCCCAAACTCAAGTGGCCGTTGGCCTTGGCCTTGTTCGCTCCGCGTCGACGCCCGGGAGCCATGGCGGCTCGTGGACGCTACACAGAGTTAGCGCAATTGAAAAACGACGTCGTGGAAGAAGGTAAGAATCGAAAGATCAGAAAACCCTAGAGAAATCCCGCGGAAGCGCCGCGGGGATCTTGCGCGGGTTTCAGCGGCGGCGAATGGAGAGGCGGCGCGCGGCGGAGGGCAGAGAATCGGAAGCGGACGGAGGAGAATCTGAGAGTAAAGGAATTGCAGGGATTGCGATTCGAGGCGGTCGCAGGGAGAAGGAAGAGGAAGAGAGAGAATAGTAGATTTTGTTTTTGTTTTTGTTTTTCTTCTGTAAGAATGGCTTTGGGCAGAATGAGTATGGGACCTAATGGGAATTTTCTCATATTTTTCTTTTTTGGTTTTGCCACTACCCATGATCTGTTTGTTAGATCATAGCATTTATCACTTCAAAAACCAATTTTCTCTATGAAAATTATTTATAGGTAAACTTATTTAAACATATTGATTAATAATATATAATAAAAAAATACATATTGTGCTAATGTTTCTTTTAAATGCCTATCCAACACAGATATTTTTCACTGCATAAATTATATATTTAAAAAGTGTATGCTAAAAAATTAATAATATATTATGTTCTCAATTTTTTTGTATTTTAAAGAGTTTGGTTACAGTGTTTGGAAAAACTATTATGCCAAAGACCAGTTTTTGAAGTTAATTCAGTTAAGTACACTGTTTTAGTATTAATAAAAAATTATTTAAAACTATAAAATTAGAAGTTAAAATTCATTTAAGAAAATTACAAAGAATGTGTTTTGGTAAGTTTGGATTAGGAAAGGATCAAGATTATAAAAACACAGCTTTTTGTATTAAAACGTTTTTTTTTTTTTACTTTCTCTCTCTTATTCATTAATGCTAAATCCTCTATCCTTAAATCCAACACTTGTTTCATGAAAGTGTTTCCTTTCAAGTGATTATACAAAAAGAAAGGTAAAAGTGATTACCAATTTAAAGAGAGAAAATAGGAAAAATGCCTGTAGTATAATAATGGATTATTTTAAAATTCAATCCAAGTAATAAAAACACCAATCCAAAACAATTGTATTAATAGTTCTAAATAAATATATTTTCTTAAATAATTTATGATGTTTTATTTATGAATTTAATTTTTCAAAACTTTATTAAAACTAGCAAGCTTATGCAGGGTATTATTGAATTAACTTACTAATTTACAAATATTGTAAAACTTCTTGTGGGCATTTTATATATTGATATATAGTCAAGCTATTTTAAAATTAGCTTAAAATAATTATTATTCATTTATTTTATTTTTAAGAATAATATAATCATTTTTTAAGTATTTGATTTG